>Ga0102948_1000076_pt1 | contig 34038 bp, 28 predicted proteins | sample SalPonA_A_H2O_MG_FD_78211 | JGI IMG/M metagenome (GOLD analysis project Ga0102948, IMG submission 78211) | Water microbial communities from South San Francisco under conditions of wetland restoration - Salt Pond MetaG R2A_A_H2O_MG | ecosystem: Environmental > Aquatic > Non-marine Saline and... | reverse complement strand
CGGGCTCGCCGACCTGAGCTGCTTCTCGAATGCGAACGGGATCTTGGTCAATCGCGACATAGGGTATGGCGGTCTGTTTTAAGAAGCGAGCAATGATCTGTCCAACACGCCCAAATCCGCAAATAACGACATGGCCCTTTAAGTCATGCAGGTCGACCGTGGCTCTGTCTGCATCGGGTAGCTCCTCAATAGGGTGTTCGACCAGCTTTTTGGAGCCAAAAATGCGATCACTGATCTGTTGATTGAAGTTGATCAGCGCCGGGGTCAGGATCATGGTGAATATAATCGTTGATACAATAAGCGCATTAAGTTCGTTACTGACCAGCTGGTGGCTCAAAGCCAATGCCAGCAGAGCAAAACCAAATTCGCCACCCTGTGCCAGAGTCAGGCCGGCCCGCAGAGAGGTCGGGTAATCTCCTCTCATTCGCCCGGCAATTAGCGTAATCAGAGCGCATTTAGTCACCATCAGACCAGCGGTCATCAGCAGTATCCAGTACCAGTTTTGCAGCACCACCCAGAGGTTTAGCTGCATGCCCACTGTGACAAAAAACAGCCCGAGTAGCACATCGCGGAAAGGGCGAATATCACTCTCAAGCTGGTGGCGAAAATGGCTCTCGCCCAGCATCATACCCGCTAGAAATCCACCCAGTGCCATAGAGAGTCCGGCAGCGTGGGTTAGCCAAGCAGCTGCCAAGGCGGTGACCAGCGCTACCAGTACAAAGAGCTCGTCCGAGCGCGCGTGGCCGATTTCATGAAAGAGCGCTGGCAAGAGTGTTCGACCCAACAGCATCAGAAGCATCAGTAGCCCCGTGCCTTGCAATAGTGCTAGCCACATTGGCAGCTCAGCATCACCAGCGCTTTCACCCAGACTTGGGACTAAAATGAGAAAAGCGACAGCAGCAATGTCCTGAAATAGAAGAATTCCAAATGCCAGCTGTCCGTGCTTCTCGCTTAACTGACCCACACGCAGCAGTTCACGTGTCACAATGGCCGTAGAGGAGAGTGCCAGCGCTCCAGCGATAATAATCGCGGTACTTAAACTCAGACCGAGAGCGAGTCCTGCGGCAATGAGCAGAGCTGAAGTGAGCAACACCTGCATTGAGCCGATACCGAGAACCGTGTGGCGCATGGCGATCATTTTCGGTAGCGAGAACTCAAGGCCTAGCATGAAGAGCAGAAAGACAACGCCGAGCTCAGACATTAGCTCCATTTCATGCGGATCAGCGTACCCAAGTGCGAAGGGACCTATCAGCGCCCCTATGCTGAGGTAAGCAAGTATGGGCGGGAGGTTTATACGACGAAAGAGTGTCGTTGCGACAACGGCCGCGACCAGAATCAGCAGAAGTTGTTCAAACAGCGAATGCTCCATGATCTCTAGGCCGTTTCGTCGCGCTGTGCTGAGCGTATACCTTTGAGGTTGTGGAAGCTGACGTCGCGTGCTGTGTTGAGGAAGTCGAGCATAAATTCACTGTTGCGCTGATCCTCACGGATTGCAGCGTAAAGCGTACACCAGAGCCCTTTTTCTCCCAGTGGTCGTGACTGAATAAAATCGCGCTCAAGGTACTCATGCATAGCCCAGTTAGGGAGCGCGGCCACGCCGCGCCCGCTCGCCACCAACTGTACCATCATCACCGTCAGTTCAGCTGTGCGCGTCTCGCTTGGTTCGACGTTTGCCGGATCCAGGAAGCGAGTAAATAGATCCAGACGGTTAGTCTCTACCGGGTAGGTAATCAGCGTCTCTTGTGCCAGATCCTGTGGTTGGATGAATTTGCGAGCCACCAGTCGATGCTGACGGCTAATTGCTAGCAGTGATTCGTAACTGAACAGTGGTTCGTAGTGTATGCCGCTTCGCGCTTCGGGATCGGAGGTGATCACCAAGTCGAGGTCGCCGCGTGCCAGCGCAGGCAGTGGCTGAAAACTGAAGCCCGTGGAGAGATCCATCTCTACCTCTGGCCAGTTCTGACGGAAATGGTCAATTGTTGGCATCAGCCAGTCAAAGCAGCTATGACACTCGATACAGATATTCAAGCGACCCGCTTCTCCACCCGCAAGGCGGGCGATATCGCGCTCTGCATTGCGAATCATTGGCAAGATATCGTCGGCTAGCGTAAGCAAACGCTGGCCAGCACTGGTGAAACATATAGGTTTGGTTTTTCGGATAAACAACGAACAGTCAAGGCGCTCTTCGAGGTCTTTAATCTGGTGTGATAGCGCGGACTGGGTTAGGTGTACGCGGTCGGCAGCGTCGACAAGACTCCCTGCATCACGCAGAGCGGCGAGTGTTTTCAGATGTCGAAGTTCGATCATATCCAGCTTTCCGAGATAGGGTCCCGCAGCCAGTATAGTACAGAGCGGCACTTTGAACAGCTCAATATTAGTTTTGTTCAAGTGCCGCTAGTAGCGCCGAATCAGTGAGTTAAGAGGAACTCCAGCAAAGCTTTTTGTGCGTGCAAGCGGTTCTCCGCTTCTGGGAATGCGACGCAGCGGGGATCATCCATCATATCTTCACTGACCTCCTCACCCCGGTGTGCCGGCAAGCAATGCATGAAGAGCGCATCGGGTTTGGCGAGATCCATTAGCTGAGGACTCACCTGATAGCCGCGAAACTCTCGTTGACGTTGACGACTCTCATCTTCCTGACCCATAGAAGCCCACACGTCAGTTACAACCAGATCAGAGTCTTTCACTGCCTCTTCCGGACTCTCAAAGAGAGTAACGCGCTCAGCGTTATCTGCGATCAGTGCCGCATTCGGAGCAAAATCTGCAGGGCAGGCGATGTTAAGTTTGAAGTCAAACTGTCGTGCTGCATTTATGTAAGAGTGACACATGTTGTTACCATCACCCACCCAAGTGACCGTTTTGCCCTTTATCGCGCCACGGAACTCATAATAGGTCTGCATATCAGCCAGTAGCTGGCAGGGATGATAATCATCGGTGAGGGCGTTAATGACCGGAACACGTGAGTGCTTAGCGAAGGTTTCAACCGTTTCATGACTGAACGTTCTGATCATTACCACGTCGACCATACTTGATATGACGCGCGCACTATCTTCGACAGGCTCTCCGCGTCCGAGTTGAGTATCGCGAGGCGAGAGGAACATCGCGTGGCCCCCAAACTGTGCCATACCGGCCTCGAAAGATACTCGAGTGCGCGTGGAAGCTTTTTCAAAGATCATCGCCATGACCCGATTCTTTAGGGGTTCGTAAACCTCCCCAGCGTTGCGCATACGTTTGAGTTCAACCGCGCGCTCAATAATGCCCTGAAGTTCTGCTGGGCTCAGATCTAGCAGCGTCAGAAAATGTCTGGTGCTCATAAAATAATTAACCCGCCCGTACTTAATGACGGGCGGTTCCCGATTTTTTGTTGGATTTAATTCTGTTTAGAGGCGAACAGCTGTTTTACCAGATCAGACACGCGATCCACGAGCTCCTGCGCTTCCGCTTCAGAGATGATTAACGGCGGTAGTAGTCGAATGACTTTACCGCCACCGTTGATATTCAGTAGTAGTTGGTTGTCCAGTGCCAGTTTCCCGAGTTCCGTGATAGTCTCGTTGAACTGCACACCGATCATCAACCCCTTACCCCGTACCTCAACTAGTTGAGGTACATCGGCGAGTTTCTCACGCAGCGCTTGGCGGATCCACGCACCACGAGTAGCCGCATTTTCGGCTAATTTATCGCTTTTGATTGTATCGAAAACAGCCAGCGCAGCAGCACAGACCAATGGATTTCCGCCGTAGGTGGATCCGTGCGACCCCGGACCTAGCACCTTTGCCGCTTCGCCGCGCGCCAGACAAGCCCCTATCGGCATGCCATTACCGAGCCCTTTTGCTGTACTCAATACATCGGGGGTAATCCCCTCCTGCTGGAAGGCAAAATAGGTCCCGGTACGGCCGTTTCCGGTCTGTACCTCATCAAGCATGAGCAACCAGTTATGCTGGTCGCATATTTCGCGCAGCGCTTTGAGGTAGCCCTCTTTGGGCACATGGACTCCACCCTCACCTTGTACAGGCTCGACTAGCACAGCAACTACACTCTGGTTATTCTCAGCAACTTTGCGAACGGCCTCGATATCATCGAATGGCACTCGCACAAATCCGGTTACCAGCGGCTCGAAACCAGCTTGAATGGCACGGTTGCCCGTGGCGCTGAGAGTCGCCAGTGTACGACCGTGGAAAGACTGCTCCATAACGATAATGCAAGGGTTGTTTACACCGCGCTCATTCCCATATTTGCGCGCAAGCTTGATCTGCGCCTCATTTGATTCGGCACCCGAGTTACAGAAATAGACAGCTTCCATCCCTGACTCTTGGCAGAGTTTCTGACCCAGCTCCTGCTGATAAGCAATCTCGTATAAATTGGAGGTGTGGACTAGCTTGCCTGCCTGTTCGCAAATTGCTTTTGTCACGGCTGGGTGTGCATGACCTAGTCCTGTAACCGCAATACCTGTCAATGCGTCCATGTAGCGTCGGCCGTTCGTGTCGTACAACCACATACCTTCACCGCGCTCAAACGCTACAGGATAACGCGCGTAAGTTGGCATTACAGGACTCATGTTCATTGCGAGTTACTCTCCTCCATCTAGCGTTCGGTACAACGCAAAAAGGCAGCCGATAAGCTGCCGCAAAGACAGGATTGTAGGTGTAGAATTGAGCTTTGGCAATGGTCCTAATTGTGCGGCGCAATATAGGAGATAGACTCTGCACTCAAACGGATGATACCAAAATGGTAAAACTGTCGTAAAAATGACCGCTCTTTTCCGAGTATTTTAGTCAGAATTGAGTTAAAATATGCCGATAATTTTGCAACGCCGTTTTGAGGACAAGCTGTAATGAGCACTATCGACACAATCAAAGAGCAGATTGAAAGCAACGCAATACTTTTATACATGAAAGGCACTCCGCGCTTCCCTCAGTGTGGTTTCTCATCGAGAGCTTCTGAAGCACTGATCAACTGCGGTGAACGTTTCGCATTTGTTAATATCCTGGAGAACCCGGAGATCCGTGCTGAACTGCCGAAATTTGCCAACTGGCCAACCTTTCCTCAACTATGGGTCAATGGGGAGCTGGTGGGTGGTTGTGACATTATCTGCGATATGGCTGCCAGCGGTGAGCTGAAAACACTCGTTGCTGAGGCGGCAGCGGCAGCAGGAGACGCCCCTGCAGAGTAAGTCGATTTAAAGGAGCGGCTCGATCCGCAGCTAACATCTCTGAAGCCCCGATCGGTGTCTCCGTTCGGTGCTTTTTGTTGGTTAATATCGTTGCTTAATCTTGCGCACCGCGTGTTTGCGCAGAGAGAGTAAGATCAGTTCTGCGGCATTCAGCTCTCTTCACGCGTCGCCAGTACCAGATCCCATCCACCCATCTCTTTCCACTGATTGACGATTTGGCAGAAGAGTTCGGCCGTCTTGGTTGTATCGTAGAGGGCAGAGTGTGCCTGCTTGTTGTCAAATGTGATGCCGGCAATTTCACAGGCTTTTGCTAACACCGTATGCCCATAAGCGAGGCCAGCAAGTGTCGCGGTGTCAAAGGTGGAGAAGGGATGAAATGGATTGCGTTTAATGTCGGCACGATCAGCAGCTCGGCAGAGGAATGAGTGATCAAAATTGGCATTATGCCCAACAAGGATCGCCCTTTTACAGTCGTGAGCTTTGATCGCTTTTCGAATCGGCTTGAAAATACGCTCCAGCGCCATCACCTCTGGCTCCGCCTCGCGATCGGCACTCCAGGGATCGATACCAGTGAACTCCAGTGCGGAAGCCTCAAAATTGGCTCCCTCGAATGGCTCGATATGCGCTTCAAACGATTGATCAATGACCAGGTATCCCTCGCTATCCATCGTCAGTGTTACCGCTGCAAGTTCTAGTAGAGCGTCAGTTTGGGCGTTAAAACCTGCGGTCTCAACGTCTACAACAACGGGAAGATAGCCGCGGAAGCGGTCTGCCATTGGATGTCGAGCAGTGTTAGAGGACAAAAGCTTTCCTTAGTCGCTTGTATAGGGGCAGGGCGAGTGTACCAAATAGCACTCTCTGGCACAGCCTTTCTGGGTTAGATGCGTTATATTGATGCTAAAGAGAATATGGCATGGGCCGATAATTTGAAGACCGGTGTTTTGAGATCAGCATTAAATAGTATGAAACCCCTCAAGCAGATTGCGTTTCTGGTCGCTTTTGCCGGCCTGAACCCTACAGCCTCCGCCACCCTTTACCAGGTGCAAATTGACCAGTCTCAGTGGCAGTTGCAGTCTTCTCCCTTTGCTTGTCGCCTTACCCACCAGGTTCCGGAGTTCGGTTCGGCCGTGTTAGAGCGGGGTGCGGGAGAGGCAGCACGTTTCTGGTGGGAACCACTGCAGAGCGGGCTGATTCAGGGTAACGCGCAGGTCTATATTGCGCCGCCTGCCTGGTTGGCTAATCGCTCATCGGTAGCTGTTGAGTCGATCAATATCGACAACGCCAATTCACGACTGCAGCTCTCGGATATGGGCTCAGCCAAAGTGTTGGCATCCCTGCGATCAGGGTTGCAGCCGACCCTTAATGCCCAAAGTTCAGCCGGAGAGACAGTTAAGGTCGCTGTCTCTGCCGCTAATTTCGCGCCTGCGTTCCAGGCCTACTCTGAGTGCTTATCTCAGCTTCTACCGGTCAACTTTAATCAGATTGCGCGAACAGCAATACTCTATCCGCCTGCTCAGTGGGAACTGTCTCAGGCGTCGCGTGAACGCTTGGAGTTGGTGAAAACCTATGTCGAGACCGATAACAAGATTGCGAAAATCTACGTTGATGGTCACTCTGATAATCAGGGTCGTCGACTGCTCAACAGAGATCTCTCCAAGCGGCGAGCGGAGGAGGTCACTCGTTATCTGGTACAACTAGGAGTAAACGAAGAGATGCTTGTGACTCGCTATCATGGGGAGCGCTATCCGGTGGTCCCGAATAACTCCGCCGACAATCGTACTCGCAACCGACGTGTAACAATACGACTCGAGCGGCTCGAGTAAAACTCTACGGCGACTAATGCCTTTGATCTTCAGATTCTGCTATAATCCGGCGCCATAAAATTCATATAAACACGTTCGCGTGTTGGTCTCTGGTGTTGGAGTTTTAGAATGTCCGATATTAAAAAAGTTGTGCTAGCGTACTCCGGTGGTCTTGATACCTCTGTAATCGTGCGGTGGTTGCAGGATGAGTACAAGGCTGAGGTTGTGACCTTCACAGCTGACATCGGTCAGGGCGAAGAGGTAGAACCCGCTCGTGCTAAGGCGCAGTCTCTGGGCGTAAAAGAGATCTACATTGAAGATCTGCGCGAAGAGTTTGTGCGTGACTATGTCTTTCCAATGTTTCGTGCCAACACAATTTATGAAGGCGAATACCTGCTGGGGACATCAATTGCGCGGCCGCTGATTGCGAAGCGTTTGGTTGAGATCGCTAATCTGACGGGCGCTGACGCTATCTCCCATGGGGCGACTGGCAAGGGCAACGATCAGGTGCGATTTGAACTAGGTGCCTATGCACTGAAGCCGGGTGTTCACGTGATTGCACCATGGCGCGAGTGGGACCTGAACTCGCGTGAGAAGTTGATGGCATATTGCGAGACACACAACATCCCTGTCGATTTCTCTAATAAGAAGAAAAAGTCTCCCTACTCTATGGACGCCAACCTGCTGCACATCTCCTACGAGGGTGGCATCTTGGAGGATCCCTGGGCAGAAGCTGAGGCGGATATGTGGCGCTGGTCAGTATCTCCCGAAGAGGCTCCCGACCAACCGACTTACCTGGAGCTGACGTATCGCAAGGGTGATATCGTGGCGATCAACGGCGAAGAGATGAGTCCTGCGACCGTTCTGGCTTATCTCAACAAGGTGGGTGGCGAGAACGGTATCGGCCGTCTAGACATCGTTGAGAACCGCTTCGTTGGGATGAAGTCTCGTGGCTGTTACGAGACACCCGGGGGCACCATCATGCTTCCGGCACACAGGGCGATTGAGTCGATCACGCTGGATCGAGAGGCGGCACACCTCAAAGATGAGCTGATGCCACGCTACGCTAAGCTGATCTATAACGGTTTCTGGTGGTCAGAAGAGCGCAAGCTGCTTCAGACAATGATTGATGAGAGCCAGAAGTACGTTAATGGCGATGTTCGGGTAAAACTCTACAAGGGCAACGTTAGCGTAGTGGGCCGTCGGTCAGAAGAGAGCCTCTTTGATGAGAGCATCGCGACCTTTGAAGATGATGCGGGTTCATACAACCAGAAAGATGCGGAAGGCTTCATCAAGCTGAATGCACTTCGCATGCGTATCGCTGCCAGCAAAGGCCGTAAGTTCGACTAAACCGACGAATAATTGCGCTGAAAAAGCCCGCATTGACGAGTTAGGTCAGAAGTGCGGGCTTTTTTGTCTCCAGATTTTGCTGATTAGCAGTGGCTAAACTACCCTAAGGTAGAGCTCTCTGGAACTTCTCTAAATGTCTGAAACGGCACAACAAGCTTCAGTTTTAATTGTTGAACACATGCTTGATGATCTGCAGTCACTGCGGACCATCATTGGTGTGCTCGGTTATAAGAAAGTGCAAGTTGCCTCCAGCGTTAATATGGCGTTGAGCCTCTTCCGCGAGGAGAATTACGACCTCTGCTTCGTTGCCTATGATCTTGGACAGGGCGAGAAGAACGGCTTGCAACTATTGCAGGAGTTACAGCACGAAGGGCTAAGACGCTATCAGCAGTGCTTTGTGCTGATCGTCGACCAGGAGAAGTCAGAGCTGTTATTCGGCTCGCCGGAGAATGCCCCCGATACCTATGTATCCAAACCCTTTGACCCACACCGTATTCGTCAGCGACTGGATAAAGTCGTCAGGATCAAAGCGAGTATCAAACCGGTCGATCAGTTACTTGATAAAGGGGATTGGGATGAAGCACTGCAGGTCAGCGCAAAGTTGTCGCAGCTCTATCCGGGACTGCGTATCTATATCGAACGAATTCGCGGGCTTTTGTTGCTGCAGCTAAAGCGTTACGCCGATGCCTACAACCTTTTTTCGGCCATTCTCAAGCAGAAAGATGAGAGTTGGGTTCGTGTTGCAGTCGCAGTCTCGGCCTATGGTAGCGGGGACTTCAAAGAGGCTCGCAGGCAATTAGATCATGTTCTTAATCGCCAGCAGGTCTGTGTTGAGGCCTTTGTCTGGCGCTCACGACTTCATCGTCTGGAGGGCGAATGGGGCCAGGCACTATCGTTGATGCGTCGGGCGGTGATGCTGCAACCCACTGTCTCGTTACTCCAATCTGATCTGGGCGAGTTGGCGAGCTTCAATGAGGAGTGGGCGCTGGCGATTGAAGCTTTTAAAGCATCGGTCAAATATGCGCGTTACTCGGGCTTCCAAACGCCCGATATCTATTTTGCGCTGGTCTACTCACTCTTACGTCAGGTGCGCAGCGAAACGGCACTCTCGTCTGAAGCTCAGCTTGATGCCATTCGGATTATGGAGCAAGCGCAGCGCGACTATATGGACGAGCCGGTGATTCTATTTAAGTCGCGTTTGATCAGTTCTGAGGTGTACCGCCTTTCCGGTGACACCGAGAGAGCTAACTCTATGGCGAACCTTGCGATGGCGGGTTTTAAGGCTCTACCGGCCGATGATCAGGCGATGTGGCTGGAGATGTTGACCGACTCTCTGGAGAATATGCCGCAAGCGGATGAAGCGAGTGAATTCAAGCAGCAACTCACCAAGCAGATGGCCAGTCTGACCTGGGGTAGGGCGAATTTGAAAGGGATGATGGAGTTTCGCAAAGGCAATCTTAAAGGTGCCCGAGATCAGTTTCGTGCTGCTCGCAAAGAGCGGCCGGACAATCCGAGTATCGGTCTTAATCTTGTCCAGGTAGCGCTGGAACTATGCAAAAGAAGCAGTGGTGATGAGGTACATGCCTGGCTTTACGAGAGCGATGAGACCCTTTATGAGATCCAGTTCGCCGCGCTCACGAGTCGTCAACAAGGACGGTTTAAAACGCTCTCCAAACGCTTGACTGAGCAGGTGAAGAAACTAGCCTAAGGGCTAGAAGATTTTATCGTCCGATAACAGGAACTCATCGTCAGGTTCCGGCAAGCCCTTTTCTCGCCGGACCATTTTACGCAACAGTTTGCGCTCTAATAAGCGCTGTTGAGCGGCCTCTGGGAGGTCGGTGAAGATCAGTGTACCGCGATCGACGAGCACGTCGATAAGATCCTCCAAGATACGAATGCTGGCGCCGTCCAGCGCCTGCAGTTGATTGCTCGCACTAAGGCTCGGATCAGCTCTCTCAAGGAACTCTCGCAGGGAGGGGTCCTGAGGGTCGGCCGGCTCTGCACCAATGGTGTTTGTGAGTGAAAGTCCGGTGACCTTCCCGTTTTGGTCTTTTATGACATACATGTCAGAGATCCTGAGCAATTTGCAAAATTAGGACTATAGTTAGTGGCAGTATTAACCCTGTCTAATAGAAGGTCAATGAATGGCATTCATGGATGATCCGCTCCTCGGCTGTTTAGTGTCGCTAACGCATCACTACCATAAACCTTACAGCCCGGAAGTTTTGATTGATGGATTACCCCTGCCACACAATCGACTCACCCCCGATCTGTTTGTACGCGCCGCAGAGCGCGCTTCTCTGGCAGCACGGGTAACCGAGCGTAAACTTAACGATATATCTCCGCTGCTGTTTCCCGTTGTTCTGCTGCTGACTGATTACTCCGCTGCAATTTTGCGTGAGCGCAACGGGGATGAGTTCGTTATCGAGCAACCTGAATCGGGTGGGATTATAACCCTAGACCTGACTGAGCTGCGTAAAATCTATACGGGGTATGTCATTTTTGTGCGACCCGAATACCAGATCGGGGAACGAAGCTCGCGAGAGTTAGATGGGCGAGAGGGGCACTGGTTCTGGAGTACCCTCTGGCGCTCTTCAGCTATCTACCGGGATGTGCTGATTGCCAGCTTTCTGATCAACCTGTTTGTGCTGGCTAATCCACTGTTCGTGATGAATGTTTATGACCGAGTCGTGCCCAATGCAGCGGTTGACACGCTCTGGGTGCTGGCGGTTGGTGTTGGGTTAGTCTATCTCTTTGACTTCGGTCTGAAGATGCTACGCAGCTACTTTTTGGAGGTTGCGGGCAAGAAGTCGGATGTGCTCATATCATCAATGCTCTTTCGTAAGGTGGTGGGGTTAAGGTATGACGCAATGCCAAGCTCTGTGGGGGCTTTCTCCAGCAATCTTCGCGAGTTCGATTCTATCCGTAACTTCTTCAGCGCTGGTACTTTGGCGCTGTTGATCGATATCCCCTTTATGGTGCTGTTTATCTTCGTTATCAGCATTATTGGTGGACCACTGGTGATCGTCCCTGCATTAGCGATTCCACTCATCTTTCTGTACTCCATGATTGTTCGCCCAGCACTTCGCCGTTCAGTGGAGAAAACTTTCGCCTCCACGGCGCAAAAAAATGGTGCCTTAGTAGAAGCGCTCACGGCTATGGAGACGGTCAAAACACAACGAGCAGCCACCCCTTTATTAACTAAGTGGGAGGAGTCTGTAGGTTTCATTGCTCGCTGGAGTCTGAAGGCACGTATGCTCTCAACCTCAGTAGCAACCTTCTCTGCTTCAGTACAGCAGCTCTCCTCAGTTGCGCTGATTATCCTTGGCGTTTATATGATCATGGAGCAGCAACTCAGTATGGGCGCTCTGATCGCCTGTAATATCCTCGTTGGTCGCGCTATTGCACCTATGGCTCAGGTAGCGAGCCTGGTGATCCAGTATGAGCAGTCAGCAAAGGCACTGCGGACCTTGGATGAGATTATGAACTTACCCGACGAGCGTGAACCGGGTAAGCATTATGTACATCGTGAACGACTTGAGGGCGCTATCGAGTTTAACGATGTTAGTTTCGCGTATCCGAGCACAGAGCATGCGGCGCTTAAAGGGGTGAGTTTTAAATTGAAGGCGGGTGAGCGTGTGGCGCTTATCGGCCGAATCGGATCGGGTAAGAGCACCATAGAGAAGCTACTGGCTGGCCTCTACCGGCCTCAGCAGGGGGCCATCACGATCGACGGTATTGATATCAACCAGGTTGATCCAGTGGATCTGAGGCGTAACCTTGGTTATGTACCTCAGGATGTGCTCCTCTTTGCGGGTACACTGCGAGAAAATATTTTGGTGGGCATGCCCTTTGCTTCTGATGAGCAACTCCTGCGCGCAGCGAAAATTGCTGGAGTTGATCAATTCGCTGGTAGCCATCCGCTGGGGTTTGATATGCCCGTGGGTGAGCGTGGCGCAGCGCTCTCCGGGGGGCAGCGTCAGGCCGTCTCTCTCGCTCGTGCATTGCTACATAACCCTAATCTTTTAGTACTGGATGAGCCGAGTAACTCGATGGATAACGCCAGCGAGGAGCAGCTCAAGGCACAACTGGAAAGCTATGTAAAAGGTAAGTCCCTGGTGCTGATTACACACAAAGTGGCGCTGTTAAGCCTGGTGGATCGAATTATCGTCATTGATGGCGGTAAGGTGGTCGCTGATGGGCCGAAAGATACAGTACTCGAGGCCCTGCGGCAGGGGCGTCTGCAGGTGAGGAGATAAGCGCTGATGTCCAGTCCGCATAAACTCAAGCCTGAAGATCTCGCTTACATCAACAGCGTTAATGAGGCTGTTCTAGAGAGAACCCCCCGCGGTGCCAGTCTTCTGCTGTGGATGATGGCGCTTTTTATCATTGGCGCGATCGCCTGGGCCTATTGGGCGCAGCTTGACGAGCTGGTGCGAGGAGAGGGGGAGATTATTCCATCGAGCCAGCTGCAGGTGGTGCAGAATCTTGAAGGGGGTATTGTTTCAGAGATATTGGCACACGAGGGCGATCTCGTTGAAGCGGGGCAGGTACTGCTGCGGATTGAGGATGCGCGTTTCACCAGCTCTGTGAAAGAGAATGAGGTCCGTAACTACGAGCTGCAGGCTAAACTTGCACGCCTGAAAGCCGAAGCTGAGGGGAGTGAGTTCGTCCCACCTCAGGGTTTTCCTGAGCAGTATTCAGAATTTATTACTCAGGAGGTTGATCTGCTGCGCTCTCGACAGGCTGAGTTGGATGCGAATCAGGCGGTACTTTCAGAGCAGCTGACGCAGCGAAGTCAGGAGTTAGTTGAGGCCCAGTCGAGGCTTGAACAGGTTCGTCGCTCCTACAATCTGCTGTTGCGTGAATTAGAGATTACCCGTCCACTGCTGGCCGAGGGCGTTATCTCCGAGGTAGAGTTCTTGCGCCTTCAGCGTCAGGTTAACGATCTGCGCGGTGAGCGCTCGTCGATCGAACTGAGCCTACCCCGTATACAGTCTGCGATCGAGGAGATTGCTGGAAAGCAGGGTGAGATGGAGTTGCAGTTTCGCAACATAGCGAGAGCAGAGTATAACGACCTGCTGGCCGAACGGACGCGCCTGAATGAGGCGTTGAGCGGTATGCAAGACCGTATACGGCGTACCGAAGTTCGTTCGCCAGTCAAGGGGACCGTGAAAGAGTTGCTGGTGAATACCATTGACGGAGTGATTCGCCCCGGTGATCAGCTTCTCTCCATCGTTCCTTGGGAGGATAAGCTGCTGATCGAGGCGAAGATAAAACCGTCAGATATCGGCAGGCTCAGAATAGGGCAGACGGCTTCGGTCAAAGTGAGCGCTTATGATTTCGCAATCTACGGTGGCGTGGATGCCAATCTCGTCTCGATCTCCCCGAGTACCTTTTTGACAGAGAACAACGAGGCGTACTACCTAATTCGGCTCGAGACTGAATCGCCATTTCTTGACGCAGAGCAGGAAAAACTTCCATTGATGGCGGGTATGACAGTCGGCGTAGACGTGTTGACTGGCAAGAAGAGTCTACTGAACTATCTTTTGAAACCTATCATACGCGCGAAATCAAACGCTCTTACCGAACCCTAGGAGTCAAAAAACACATGCAGGTGGCACTCTTTTCGCTTAATGCAACGCTGTTAAACCGATGGGCGCAGGCCCTGAGTGAGCACGATTGTAAGGCGATTAATTGGACATCAGTGGAGACTTTGCCACCGATGCAGCCGCTACTTTTGCACTGGGAGTCACTGACGTTGGAGGAGAGGGGGCAGGTCGTCACTATCGCTCAACAGCGGGCGGTCGTGGTATTGACCGATACGCCAGACATGGTCGAGGGTCGCCGACTGATTCTCAGCGGCGTGCGGGGTTACGCCAACTCCTATATACACAATTCACTTCTGCCCGAGCTTTTGCTTGAAGTGCAACGCGGCAATATCTGGGCGGTTCCCGAGCTTCTACAAGCAATACTGAGAGACTTTATTAAGAGCCGGCCTTTACCGACCGATCAGGAGTATGATATCTCATCGTTAAGTAGTCGTGAATCTGAGGTTTATCAGGAGCTTATGAAGGGCTCGGGTAATAAAGAGATTGCCAGAACCCTCAATATAACAGAGCGAACAGTGAAGGCGCATGTCGCGGCTATATTGCGAAAAACTGGAGCGCCGGATCGCGTCCACTTAATTGTACATGGCGTTGGCTGAAACTTGGTCTAAGCTATTAAATAGACGCCAGATCGTTTTGGTAAGGATACGGAAAAATGACCACAAACTACCTCTCAGCGCTATCACTCGCGATCGTCCTGGTCATACCTGCGGCACAGGGAGCCGGGTTGCGTCAGAGCATCGCTGATAGCATCGCTGACAACCCGGTCGTGAAACGGGCACTCAAGTCTTACCAGGCGGTCACTGAAGAGGTGCGAGCCGCTGCAGGTGGTTACTATCCGAGCGTGGATGCAACACTTGGATATGGCTATGAGTGGACAAAGACCTCGGGTATTGATGATGTTGAGCTCAATCGCCGTGAAGCGCGGCTGAACGTCAATCAGATGCTTTTTGATGGATTTGCGACTCGATCTGAAGTGGAGCGTCAGGAGGCGCGAATGCGCTCGGCGATGGCGAATCTTCGTGACGTATCCGAAGACTATGTATTGGAGGCCGGGCGCGCTTATCTTGAATTACTGCGTCGTGAGCAACTGCTGAACTCGGCAAATGAGACGCTGCTCAACCACGTTCGTATTTACGAACAGATTAAGCGGCGATCTGAATCGGGTATGGGGTCTCTCTCAGCGATTCAGCAGGCGGAGGGTCGTTTAGCACTCGCTGAGGTCAATGCACTCGCTGCTGAGAACAACATGCGTGACGCTAAGGCCAATTATCAACGCATATTTGGTGTTGCCCCAGAGGAGAACCTAGAACCGGTTGATGAGATGGTTGCTCCCCTCCCAGAGACGCTGGAGCAAGCGCAGCTGGAAAGCACTGAGAATCACCCTGTGATGGCGGTTGCGCAGGCCGATATAGAGGCTGCAATTGCTCAACGTGAGGCAGCGGAGAGTCGACTCTACCCTCGCCTTGACCTTGAAATTGAGCGCCGCTGGGATGACAACCTTGACGGTCAGCCGGGCCCCAACGAGGACCTGACCGCCATGTTGCGTCTGCGTTATAACCTTTACAACGGCGGCGAAGACGCTGCTCGTGTTCGCCGCTCTGAACACCAATTAGGTGAGGCGCAAGCGATACAGCGTGACGCTATGCGACAGGCGCGCCAGTCGCTGGATCTCTCCTGGAACGCATACGAAATTCTGGGTCGGCAGATGGAATTTCTGAGTGAGCACCTCGACGCATCTCAGCGAACACGTGATGCATATCAGAAACAGTTTGATATTGGGCAGCGTACACTGCTCGACCTGCTGGATACCGAAAACGAGGTATTTAGTGCCAGAAATCAGTTAGTGGAAGCACAAATTGATCATCAGATCGCACAGATACGCGTTCTGAATGCCACCGGTAGCTTGCTGAGCTCACTTGATATACCGCTGCCTCAACCTTTTGCTGATAGCCAAGAGGACAAGGGGATGATGTCGAATGGCGTAGCACCAGAAAGTGCAGAAGACGCTTCGGCAGAGGCGGGGTAGGTAGTGAAAAGCTGGGTGTTGTAATTGCATCCACAGGGGTGGGTCGATAGAATCCCCCCACCCCGACATCCACATTGAAGGGTTGCTTTTTGGCAACCCTTTTCTATTTTGGACTGCTGATTAATGAAAGCGCACAAAATCACACAGGCACCTATACCAATGCGTTGGGTTGGTCCTTTGAATTTGAGTGGCCACTTGGTGAATGAAAAGGTCAGTGTGCCGCTGGCGACCTACGAAACACCACTTTGGCCATCAGTTGGGCGGGGCGCTCGCGTCTCTAATCTCTGCGAAGGTGGCATCAAGGTGAGTGTGCTGGACGAGAGGATGACGCGGTCTATCCTTCTCGAGGCTGAGGACGCCTGGGGAGCACAGATGGCGATAAACTCGCTCCAGTCACGAAAGCCAGAATTGAACCAGGTGGTCGCCCTCAGCAGTCGCTTTGCGAATCTGATTGATATGCACTCTCAGGTAGTGGGTAATCTGATCTATTTACGTCTGGAGTTCACAACCGGAGATGCCTCTGGTCACAATATGGTAACCAATGCTGCCGATAAGTTGATCCCTTGGATTCTCGAGCAGTACCCCAACCTAGCCTACTCGTCCATTTCGGCCAATTACTGTTCGGATAAAAAAGCGACAGCGGTTAACGGCATTTTGGGCCGGGGAAAGTATGTGGTTTGCGAAATAACTATCCCGCGCGATATCTGTGAACGTCGCCTCAGCACCACGCCTGAAAAAGTGGTTGATCTGAATATCAAGAAAAACCTTATAGGTACGCTGATGGCGGGTGGCTTGCGTTCTGCAAACGCTCATTTTGCCAACATGTTGTTGGCGTTTTACCTAGCAACAGGTCAGGATGCCGCCAACATCATTGAGGGGTCTCAGGGTGTAGTGCATGCCGAAGTACGCGAGGGTGATCTCTACTTCAGCTGCACCCTGCCAAATCTGATTGTCGGTAGCGTTGGGAATGGCAAAGGCATCGATTTTGTTGAAGAGAACCTCTCGCGCCTGGGCTGTCGAGAGGAGCGTGAGCCGGGAGAGAATGCTCGCCGTTTAGCAGCTATCTGCGGTGCGACCGTGCTTTGTGGCGAGTTGTCGCTCTTGGCGGCGCAGACCAACCCGGGTGAGTTGATGCAAGCGCATCTTAAACTGGAGCGTTAATGACAGAGCTGACGAATAGTCGCAAGATCGAGCATATACAAGCGATACTGGACGACCCGCAAACGGATCGCAATGCGCGCTATTTTGATCGTCTGCAACTTACTCACAGGGCGCTACCGCAACTCAACCTGGCTGAGATTGAGACTGGAATAGAGTTTTTCGGTAAAAAATTGAGCTTTCCACTGCTGATCTCTTCCATGACAGGCGGTGACCACAAACTGATTCGACAGATCAACACTAATCTGGCGATTGCTGCGGAGCAGACGGGCGTTGCTTTGGCTGTTGGTTCGCAGCGCGTAATGTTTACTGACCCGCAGGCGCGTTCCAGTTTCGACCTGCGAACCTACGCGCCCAACGCAGTGCTGCTGGCTAATATAGGTGCAGTGCAGTTGAACTATGGCTACGGTTTGCAGGAGTGTCAGCAAGCTGTTGACCTGTTGGAGGCTGATGGGCTGTATCTGCACTTGAACCCCCTGCAGGAGGCTGTGCAACCTGAGGGTGATACCAATTTTGCCGACCTGGCCCAACGGATCGCCGATGTCGTGCGAGGGCTCGACGTGCCGGTTTTGCTCAAGGAGGTTGGGTCTGGACTTTCAGTGGCCGATATTGAGTTAGGGCTGGAAGCGGGTGTCAGATACTTTGATGTAGCGGGATCCGGTGGTACCTCCTGGTCGCGCATCGAACACCACCGTCGAGATCAGGATGAACTTGGCCTGAAATTCCAGGACTGGGGAATACCGACACCGCTGGCACTTCAACTCGCCTCGCCTCTACGAGATCGGGCAACCTTAGTCGCAAGTGGCGGGTTGCGGGATGGGATCGATATGGTGAAGTCTGTTATACTCGGCGCCTCCGTTTGCGGCTTGGCTGCGCCATTCCTTGCGCCGGCCATGGAGTCGGCCGATGCAGTTGTCGAAGTTATCGAACGTCTGCACAGAGAGTATCAGACTGCGATGTTTCTGCTGGGTATCGGTAGCACAGGCGAGCTGCAGGGAAACAGCGCGCTAATAGTAGACATACGTTAAGGACCATATTGTTAGAATGTCCGTAGGTATCGACGAGATCAGCTTCTACACCTCAGGTCAGTATCTCGACCTGAAAACGCTGGCACAGCAGCAGGGTATTGATCCCAACAAATATTATGATGGTATCGGTCAGGAAAAAATGGCCATGCCCTCTCTTGACGAGGATATCGTGACGCTGGCAGCTAATGCTGCACTGCCGATTGTTGAACGCGTAGGTCCGGATGCTATAGCGGCTCTGCTATTTGCGACTGAAACCGGAATCGATCAGTCAAAGGCGGCGGGTGTCTATGTTCATCGCCTGCTGGGTCTCCATTCTAATTCGCGTGTTATTGAACTTAAGCAAGCATGCTACAGCGCAACGGCTGCGGTTCAGATGGCTTGTGCAATGGTGGCACGTCAGCCTGAACGTCCTATCCTAGTGATCGCCTCAGATGTGGCACGTTACGATCTTGAGTCGCCTGGTGAAGCGACGCAGGGGTGTGGTGCTGTGGCTATGCTAATCAGCGCTAATCCCAGAATATTGGAGATCGCTCCGGAGGTGGGTAACCACACCGAAGACGTGATGGATTTCTGGCGACCCAATTACCGCAGTAATGCGTTGGTTGATGGTAAATACTCAACCAAAATTTACCTTAAGTCACTCAAACGAAGCTGGGAGAACTACACAGAACTCAGCGGCGTGACTTACGACGAGATCGACTATTTCTGTTACCACTTGCCGTTTGGCAAGATGGCCCAGAAGGCGCACTCGCAATTGGCTCGTGTCAATAGAAGCGGACAGACTCCTGAAGAGCTGGAGCGGCAGATAGAACCGACGCTGATCTACAATCGGGCCATCGGTAACTCCTACACTGCATCTATGTATATTGGTCTCTGCTCGCTGTTAGAGAACAGTACTGATGACCTTACAGCCAAGCGTATCGGGTTTTTCAGTTACGGTTCGGGTTGTGTGGCCGAGTTCTTTGCGGGTGTCGTGCAGCCCAACTACAGGTCAGCACTGCATCCGCAGAAGCACCAGAAAGTGCTAAGCGAGCGTGTAGAGCTCTCTCACGACGAATACCTCAGACTCTATCACTTCGCCAACCCAACTGATGGTGGTGAGCACCCTATGCCAGAAGAGACTCGGGGTCGCTTTCGTCTTGCCACCATCAGCGGACATAAACGCGAGTACATCGCGCGCTGAAGATGCAGGTAGCGAGCGCCCCAGGTAAAGCCGTACTCTCGGGTGAGCATGCAGTCGTTTACGGTGCTCCAGCGCTCGTGATGGCACTGGAGCAACGCCTGACGGTCCGTTATTTCCCCGATACTCTGCCGCGGCTATCCTGGCTCGCTCCCGACAAAGTGCATGAGATGGCGCTTGAGAAGTTTTCCAGCCTGCGCCACCGGCTTGATAACGCATTTGAAGCCTACATCAAGGGGGAGCGGTCAATCACCGAGATTCTGAGCCGTCCAGCGGAACTGGTGTTTTACACTGTAGAGATGGCGCACCTGCTCGGTGAGATCAAACAGCTTCCACGGGGAAAAGTCGAGATCGCTTCTGATATTCCGATTGGAGCGGGCATGGGGTCGTCGGCGGCGCTTTTGGCAGCACTTCTGACACTATTTGCAAGGGTAGAGAGCAGCGCAGAGCTGATTCGACAGGTGCGACACTGTGAGCGGTTACAGCATGGTCGCGGATCTCTGATGGATGCCTCAGCAGTCTGCTTAGGTGGCCTGGTAAAACTTGAGGATGATCAAGCGCAGCGAGTCAATTTTCTACCCTCGGAGTTCGACTCAAACTGGTACTGGATTCATACTGGAACGCCCGCTGCGTCCACCGGCACCTGTGTTGAACAGGTGCGGCGTAATTTTGAAGGCTCGTCAATATGGAGCGAGTTTGCTGATCTGACGCTGGCGATGCACGGCGCCTTGAAGCAGCAAAAGTCTATAGCCACATTGGTTGGCCATAACCACCGTTTACTTAATCGAATCGGAGTCGTTCCCGCCAAGGTTGCGGCATTAATAGAGAAGATTGAGATGCGCGGTGGAGCAGCCAAGGTCTCTGGGGCCGGCACTGTAGTGGGAGATGCGGCCGGTTTGGTCATCACTTGGCTACCCGAGAGTACACCAGCCCAACTGGGTCTGCCGAGGGATTATCGATGGGGTCGTTTACGTATTTCGGACATAGGAGCGCAGATTGAATCTTAGTGTTCGTGTGCCCGGAAGTCTGATGCTGATGGGTGAACATGCGGTATTGCATGGCGAGCTCGCAATTGCTTTGGCGACCGATAAATTCATCCACATCGAGCTGCACTCACGCTCCGACCGGCAAGTTCTGATTGACTCTGAGTTAGCCCAATATAGCGCCGAACTCGAGCAACTCAGTGCCGACTCGCGGCTCAGTTTTGTTTTGGCCGCGATCGAGCAGCAACGTGAACACTTGCCCTGTGGCTTTAAGCTGCGTATCCGTAGCGAGTTTTCCCATGAAGTGGGATTGGGTTCATCGGCAGCCGTTACCGCCGGAGTCGTTGCTGCGCTCAGTCATTTTTGCGGTGAGACACTGACGCACGAGCAGTTGTTTGAACGGTCGCTGGCTGTAGTACACAGGGTGCAGGGCGGGCGTGGCTCGGGTACCGATCTGGTTGCGAGTATATTTGGAGGGTTGGTGGCCTATCGTGTGCAACCCAGGGAGATTCACCGCATGCCGGGGCTCCCGCCTATAGATCTCTTTTACGTTGGCTATAAGATGAAGACACCTGACGTGATCGCCCGGGTAGAGGCGCTGGCCTCGGGAGCGGCTGAGCTCTATCAGGGAATCTATAGATTGATGGGAGAGGTCAGCGAAGCAGCTGAAGCTGCGATTGTGTCTGAACAATGGAATCTGCTTGGACAGTTAATGAACTGTTATGCGGGTTTAATGGACGCACTCGGTGTCTGTGATCAGTCGTTGGCTGACCTGCAATATCGTTTGCGCACTGAACCTGAGGTGCTTGGAGCCAAGATCTCCGGTTCAGGGCTGGGCGACTCTGTTATCTGCTTAGGGAAAGCGCGTCCAGAGAGTCTAGACTATACCCATATACCGGTCGCCATATCGCAACTGGGGTTGATCATCAGCGAGAAGCCTACAGCGGCACAACAGGGGATGATTGATGGATAAATTTGAGTTGGTAAAAGCTATGTTGCCTCAGGGACACACGCCGGTCGCGACTGAGGAGCATTTCGCGCCGAGTAACATTGCGTTATGTAAATACTGGGGCAAGCGCGACGCTCTACTCAATCTACCGATGAATCCATCGTTGTCAGTGTCACTCGCTCATTTGGGCACGCGCACTCGCGTAGAGCCGATCGAGGGGCCCGTCGACGATGTCTGGCTGAACGGTTTGCAGATGCGCTCAGACACGCTCTTTGCCCAGCGCTTGAGCGGCTTTATCGATCTCTTTCGTCAAACTAAGCCACAGTCATTTAGAGTTGAGACACGTAATAACATCCCAACGGCCGCTGGATTAGCCTCATCGGCTTCCGGTTTTGCGGCATTGACATTAGCGATGAACGACTCTCTCGCGCTGGAACTGGAGCGTCCGGCTCTCTCTATGCTGGCACGCCTAGGCAGTGGCAGTGCCTGTCGCTCTGTCTTCGATGGATTTGTTGAGTGGCACATGGGGCATCGTGAGGACGGTGCTGATTCCCACGCGCATCCGATAGATGCTCAATGGCCCGGCCTGGCTATTGGACTGATTAAAGTGGACGAGAGTGTGAAAGCGGTCGACTCAAGATCAGGTATGTCGCGTACTGTCGAGAGCTGTCATTTATACCAAAGCTGGCCGTTGCAGGCGAACACCGATCTGGTGAAGCTGCACCATGCGATAGAGGAGCAGGACTTTACCCTTTTGGGTAGCACCGCCGAGCAAAATGCTCTGTCAATGCACGCCACGATGATAGCCAGCTGGCCACCGCTGATCTATTGGCAACCGGATTCGCTGGCTGCGATGCAGAAAGTATGGGCGCTGCGTCAGCAAGGGTTAGAGGTCTACTTCACTATGGATGCGGGCCCTAACCTCAAATTACTGTTCCGCCAAGGAGACAGCACTCAGCTTTTGGCCCATTTTCCCAATCTAGAGATAGTACTGCCTTTCGGTAGTTAACCGGCCATGAACGGCTTTGTGTTGACGCGAGCGCAGCGCGACACCGAACAGGGTATTGAACTGGTCTATTGGCTGAGTACGCCAGTGGGGGCTGCCGAGGTGCGCATTCCTGCGAGCGAAGCTATCTTTTTTGTCCGCACCATGGATATTCCCCTTATAGAGAAAAGTCTCGAGGGTCTGAGTGGCTGGTATCTTCGTCCTTTAGATCTCAAAAACTTCGCTGGCGAGTCGGTCAGCGGACTCTACTGTCTCACGCTGGCTGCTTACCGAGAGGCAATTGAGCGCCTGACTGCCAACCGAATTGCCCTCATGGAAGAGGATATCCGCCCAGTTGACCGTTATCTGATGGAGCGTTTTATTCGCAACGGTGCAGCAGTTGTGCGTGGCCCAAAGGGCTTGGAGTTGCGGCCGGTGGAGCACTCGCCTGAACTAAAAAGTCTATCCCTAGACATTGAAACGACGCTGACCACTAACAAGGTTCTCAGTATAGGTATGCAGATGGGAGAGAGGCGGTGCGTTCTCCTGAATGGGAAGAGCGCCGATGCAACCTGGATTGAGACTTTCAGCGATGAACGCAGCATGTTGCTACGTTTCATTGATATCGTGCGAGCCTGGGACCCGGATATTTTGATTGGGTGGGCGGTCATAGGATTTGATCTTCGTGTCCTGCAACGTCGGGCGAAGGAGCTTGGCATCCGCCTGACGCTGGGACGCGATCAGGAAGCGCTGTTTGTGGAGCAGGGCCAGACAGGTCGATGGTTCGCGCGCATTGGTGGTCGTGTCGTTTTGGATGGTATTGAGAGCCTAAAGGCAGCCAGTTGGCATTTTGAACGCTACGGACTGGAGTTTGTTGCTCAAGAGCTTCTTGGGCGGGGCAAAAAAATTGATCACCCAGAGGATCGTGGTGAGGAGATTCAGCGTCTCTATCGTGAGGAGCCACTGGCCTTAGCCCAATACAATCTGGAAGATTGTCAGCTAGTGTCAGATATTTTTGCCAAAGCCGGCCTGCTGGAGTATCTGGTTGAGCGTGCTCGCCTAACCGGACTGTCACTGGATAAGGTGGGTGGCTCGCAGCAGGCGTTCGATAATCTCTATTTGCCGAAACTCCACCGAGCAGGTTTTGTTGCGCCCGAATATGCATCAGGCCGCGATGATCTGGATGTGCCGGGAGGTTTTGTAATGGAGTCGATGCCTGGGCTCTTCTCAAATGTCCTGGTGTTTGATTTTAAATCACTCTACCCGAGTATTATTCGCACCTTTAGCATCGATCCTCTGGGTCTTGCGCTATCAGACAGTGTTCCGGCTGAGCAGCGTGTACCGGGCTTTTTTGGTGCTGAATTCAATCCTGAAGTCGCTATTCTGCCAGATATCATCAGTGAGCTTTGGCGAGCCCGTGATCGCGCAAAAGCCGAAGGTAATCAGGCATTTTCCCAAGCCATTAAGATTCAGATGAACGCCTGCTACGGTGTTTTAGGATCGCGCGTCTGTCGGTTTTTTGATCAGCGCCTATCGGGTGCCATCACGCTGAGAGGGCATGAACTGTTGCAGCGAACGGCGGCGCAGATTGAGGCGTTGAGGGGGCACCGGGTGATCTACGGCGATACCGACTCAGTGTTTGTCTGGTTGGGCGATAAATGGCAACATCCAGATACAATGGCTTACGGTCGCGAGCTCGCTGGAGAGATCAACCTCTGGCTGCGCCAGACCCTGATGGAGGAATACCGTGTCGAAAGTGCACTTGAGTTACAGTTCGAGAGTGAGTTTAGCCGCTTCCTGATGCCAAGGATGCGTCATTCAGAGAAGGGCAGCAAAAAGCGCTATGCGGGGCTCAAGCGCAGGGGTGAGAGTTCTGAACTTGTGTTTAAGGGACTAGAGTCTGTACGCACGGACTGGACCGCGGCGGCGCGTGAATTCCAACAAGAGCTGTATCAACGAGTGTTTAAAGACCAGCCCTGGCAGAGTTACGTGCAAGACTTTGTCGCATCTGTTTATGCCGGTGAGCGTGATGAATCACTCCTCTACCGCAAATCCCTCCGACGCTCCCTTGAAGCTTACAATGCCTCCAACCCTCCTCATGTAAAGGCTGCACGAAAGCTTCAGTCTTATCTTCGCGAGCGCAGTTTACCCTCAGATCTCGGTAGAGGTGATCGGGTAGAGTACTGGATCACCGTACAAGGTCCAGAACCGAGAGTCTGCTCACGCTCGGCGATCGATTACCAGCACTACATCGATAAGCAGTTGCGTCCCGTTGCTGATAGTCTACTACCCTTTTTGGGGGTCCGTTTCGATCAGTTAATTGCGCCTCAGTTCGATCTTTTTTAATACGTACAGACTCTTTTTATCCTACAAAAGCTGGCTGTTCACCAACGGAGTATCATGCAAACTCGTTCAAAAATGGCTCGTCTTTCAGCCCACCTTACTTGGATTACAGGGCTGGTTCTGCTCACGCTATTCTTCAACTCTTGGTTGGAGCAGAGGAACAATCCTAATGCCTATTTAGCCGCCTCGATGAGCGGAAAAAAAGTAGTATTGGCATCAGACGGTCGTGGTCACTATACCGCCCCGGGGTGGATCAACGGCTCTGCGGTTCGGTTTATTGTTGATACCGGTGCGACGTACGTCTCGCTCTCCAGTGAATTGGCAGCACAACTCAAACTGGAATCGCTTGGGAAGGGGGTTGCGGATACCGCCAACGGGCGCGTCAGTGTGGACTACACTCGCCTTGATACTGTTCGTCTGGGTGGTATTGAGATGCAGAATGTTGATGCACTGATTACCCCGGGTATGCAGGGTGATGCTGTGCTACTCGGTATGAGCTTTCTGCATCACCTGCAACTGACACAACATCAGGGTGAGCTGACGCTGGTGGTTCCGTAAAGGGTCCCACGAGAGACCCTCTGCACTGCCTGATAACAGCAGAGATTACAGCTCACCCTTGATGATGACGTCGTCACGCGTGACTGACTGGATATCACGATGTCCCACGAAAGCCATGGTCAATTCAGCCTCCTCATGGAAAATTTCGAGCATACGAGTGACTCCTGCTTTCCCCATAGCACCGAGTCCATAAACCATAGGCCTGCCAATCATCACGCCTTTAGCGCCTAAGGCACGTGCACGGATAACATCCTGACCAGAGCGGATGCCCCCATCCATCCAGACCTCAAGCTGGTTACCAACCGCATCGACTATCTCCGGAAGTACGCTAATTGATGAGCGAGTACCATCTAACTGACGGCCACCGTGGTTTGAGACTACTATGGCATCTGCACCGAGCTCGACACACTGGCGTGCATCATCTACCTCCATGATTCCCTTAATGATGAGAGGACCGTCCCATAGTTCACGGAAGAACTTAAGATCATCCCAGCAGAGGTTGGGGTCGAAGGAGCTGGCCGTCCATTTCATCAGATCGTTCATATCATCAACACCCGTTGCGCAGCCCTGGATGTTACCAAACTCACGGTTCTTGGTGCCCAGCATGCCGAACGCCCAGCGTGGTCGGCGCGCGATATCGATGATGTTGGGAATTGTCAGGCGGGGTGGTGCTGTCATTCCATTGCGGTGATCAGCGTGACGTTTGCCAATCACCTGCAGATCCAGTGTCACAACCAGTGCAGAACAGTTGGCTGCTTTTGCACGTTCAATTAGCTTCTTGGTGAACTCACGATCTTTCTGGACATAGAGTTGGAACCAGAAGGGTTTAGTCGTAGCAGCAGCGACTGTCTCAATTGAGCAGATACTCATTGTTGAGAGGGTGAATGGAACACCAAACTCCTCGGCTGCCTGGGCCGCTTTGATCTCTCCGTCCGGATGCTGCATACCCAGAAGCCCAACAGGTGCTAGAGACAGCGGCATTTTCACGTCCAGTCCGACCATTTGGGTGGCCAGGCTACGAGGGGCCAAATCACGCGCGACACGTTGGCGGAAGAGTATTTTACGAAAGTCGGACTGGTTCATTCCCAAGGTTTGCATGGTCCAGGAGCCCGATTCACAGTAGCCCTGAAACATCTTTGGTACACGTTTGTGGTAAAGCTTTTGTAGGTCGGTCAGTTCGCAAATTAGAGACATGTCAGGGATCCTCTTCAGGGGGTTATTGCGTACAGGTGAGCAGAGTAAATTTATCTTCAGCACGCAGACTGATAATCTACAAACTGGACTGACCAAAAGACAGGCTAATGATCTCAAAAACGGATGCGCTATACAGGACGTTGATTCACCCTCTCGCTTCAGGCGAAGTTACGCCGGGTGGGCGCCTTCCCTCAGAACGTGAGCTCGCTAAATTGCATGGTGTCTCCCGCGATACCATTAATCGCACGCTGACGCAGCTAGAGGTTGATGGGTTCCTGCAACGCTCGCCCGGTCGAAGAGCCACCTATGCTAATCCGTTCATGCCTGTGTTTGAGAGCCTGACCATAGAACTCAATCCCAGCGTCGACGATCTCAAAGCCATGCTCTCCTTGCGCGCTGAACTGGAGGCACAGGCAGCCTACTTTTGCGCGTCACGCGCTTCTGATCAGGAGTTAGAAGCGATCAGCGATGAGTTTCAATGTATGCGCCAGCGAAACCAGGGCGATACCACACTGACAAAAGCGAAGGCGGATCTTCGCTTTCACACGCTGATTGCGGAATCCAGCCACCATCTCGGTGTTGCCGGTTTGAGTCAGATTTTTTATGAACGCTTCTTCAACGCCATCTATCTTGTGCTCGACCATACGCTTAAACGCTACGGGCGCTATCCGGAGCGTATCGGAGTGCAACACAATGCGATCCATGCGGCGCTAATAGCGCGTGATCCAGATGAGGCGGCCCGTCAGGCACGTGAGCACGTTCTATACACCCGCTCAATCTTGAAAGCGAAGGAGCCCCTAGCAGGTTAATGCGCCTTTTGAACTGCCTCGAACCATAGCAAGATATAAAAAATCCGATTAACACGTCTTTACGAACTTTATGAACTTTATGCTCAAAAGGTTTTTAAAAGCCTTTAAGCGCTAAAGGTTGGTAATTCAACAAGCAGTTTCTAAAGTAGAAGGTGGCCGCCTTAGTGTGGCAACACTGCTATCTTCGGAGATAATAATAATGAAACTGTCCAAACTTAAATTGATGGTCGCTGGTGCGACTCTCTCTCTTGCTGCTTCTTCAAGCTTCGCTGCTGAGTGTATCGCTCCTGCTAACCCAGGCGGCGGTTGGGACTTCACTTGCCGTCAGATCGGCAAAATCATGCACGACATTGGCGTTGTAGCTGATCCTATCCAGGTTACCAACATGGCCGGCGCCGGTGGCGGTCTGGCATACGCTCATGTTGTAAACGAACGTAATAATGACGAGGACGTAATCGTTGCGGCGTCTACTGCAACTGCGACTCGTTTGGCACAGAACGCATATTCAGGCATGACGTCAGACCAGGTTCGTTTCCTCGGCGCTATTGGTGCTGACCCAGGAGTAATCGTTGTTGCTAAAGATTCTCCATACCAGACTCTGAACGAGCTGCTGGATGCGGTAATCGCTGATCCTTCTAAGCACGCATTCGCAGGCGGTTCGGCTGCGGGAGGTTATGATCATCTGAAAGTTCTGATGGCGCTAAAACGTAAAGGTTTCACTGACATTCGTAAGGTTAAGTACATCGCTGTTGATGGTGACGCTGATGCGATCACTCAGACTATCGGTGGTTTTACTTCAGCAATGACTGGCGACATCTCTGGTGTTGTTAGCTTTATCAAGAACGGTGACGTTCGTGTACTGGCTTCATTCACTGACGAGCGCATCGAGATCCCAGGTCTGGGCGTCGAGATCCCAACTGCTAAAGAGCAGGGAATCGATGTGGTAGCGGTTAACTGGCGGGGTCTCTACACACCAAAAGGCGCTTCAGAAGCTTCGTACAACAAGTGGTCTGACGCTCTAGCACAGGTTGCTGCCTCGAAAGAGTGGGCTGATGCAATGGAAGCAAACGGTCTGGTTAAGTTCACTAAGGTGGGCCCTGACTTCCAAAGCTACCTTAACGGTGTGATGCAGGAAGTTCAGGACATGTCTAAAGAGCTGGGTGTTCTGAAGTAATGACCGATCGCATAACGGGCTTTATTGTCGTTGTGCTGGCGCTCGCGTATTTCGCGGGCGCCACTACTTTGTCACAGCCATTTTTTGCTGACCCTCTTGGCCCGAAAGCTTTCCCCATGGGTATTGCTGCTGTAGCAGTCGTCTGTGGTCTGGTAATGCTGATGAAGCCAGATGAGGAGCCGGCCTGGCCGGGTCTTACGACCCTGCTACACATTGGCTACGCAGTAGTCGCCCTAGTGCTTTACGCCTATGGCCTGAAACCTCTGGGTTTCCTTGTATCAACGGCACTCGTGGGTACAGCCGTATCCTACCTCATTAGCCCCAACCTCCGAGTTTCGGTGTTGACGGGTCTGGGTATGTCAGGCGGTCTGTTCCTGTTGTTTAAATTTGTCTTTGGGTTGAGTCTGTTCGCGTTTCCGCGTTGGCTCATAGGGTAGGGGCGCATGGATCTATTTGCCAATTTGGCGCTGGGCTTCGATGTCGCTCTCACGCCATTTACACTAGCCCTCGCGGTGGCCGGGTGTATCATCGGAACCATGGTCGGTTCGCTGCCTGGGCTCGGCCCATCGAACGGTGTAGCGATACTGATACCGCTAACATTCTCTTTCGGGTTGGACGCAACACAGGCATTGGTGCTGATGACCAGTGTCTATTACGGTGCCATGTACGGCGGCCGTATCTCCTCAATTCTTCTGAACATTCCGGGTGACGAACCTGCCATGATGACCTGTCTCGACGGTTATCCTATGGCAAAGAAAGGCCGTGCGGGTGATGCACTGGTACTTTCAGGTGTAGCATCATTCGTAGGTGCGCTGCTCGCAACCATCGGTCTGATGTTGTTGTCACCTCTGCTTGCAAGAGTGGCTTACCTCTTCGGCCCTGCAGAGTACTTTGCGCTCTACATGCTAGCGTTCGCAACCCTCGGTGGTATCGGCTCTAATAACCAGGCCAAAGCTGCATTAGCGGTCTGTATCGGTCTGGCGATTGCCACGATCGGTGTGGATGCTACAACCGGTATGACGCGTTTCACTGGCGACAACATGCACCTGTTCGACGGTATCGATTTTCTCGTTGCGATCGTCGGTCTCTTTGCTGTCTCCGAGGTGCTGGTCTTTATCGAATCCCACGGTAAAGATTCTGCGATCGGCGTTAAGCTGGAGAAGATCACCATCCCTTGGGCAGATATCTTCTTTACAAAGTGGACAATGCTCAAGGCGACTGCAATCGGCTTTATTGCGGGTCTGCTACCGGGTGCGGGTGCATCCTTAGGTTCCTTCCTTGCTTACATGCAGGAGAAGTCATCAGTGCGCGACAACTCTGAGTTCGGTAAAGGCGACCCGCGTGGTATCGCAGCGCCGGAAGCGGGTAACAATGCTGCCGCTGGTGGAGCTCTGGTGCCCATGCTGACACTTGGGGTTCCGGGTTCAGGCACCACGGCGGTGCTGCTAGCACTGCTGATGACACTGAACATCACACCGGGACCAACGCTGTTCAATGACCGTCCAGAGGTTGTTTGGGGCTTGATTGCATCCCTGTTGATTGCCAACGTCGTGTTGCTGATCCTCAACGTACCGATGGTGAAGATGTTCAGCAAGGTGCTGCAAGTACCCCCTGCGATTCTGCTACCAGGTGTTACTTTAGTGTCGTTTGTGGGGATCTTCTCGCTGACCGGGAGCTACTTTGACCTGCTGCTAATGATCGGTTTCGGCGTGCTCGGTTATCTCCTGCGTAAGATGGATATCCCATCGGTGCCGGTAATCCTCGGTATTCTGTTGGGAGGCCATATGGAGGTAAACCTGCGTCGCGCTATGGTACTGTCGGATGGTGATTGGACTTACCTGTTTCAGAGCAATATCTCGATTGGTCTGTGGGTGTTTGCGATTCTTGGTTTCATTGCGCCGTTCTTCTTGCGCGGCAAGCTCAAGGTACCAACGCAGAGCTCATAAGGAGGCAGACCTCTTCAAGCTAGACCTCTTTAAGTCAAACAAGCCGCTTTCGAGCGGCTTGTTTGACTGAACGAATCAATGCGTTAATGATAGCGCGCCATCGAGAGCCCCTCTGGATCGATCGCCGGCGGTACTTGATTAATAACATCCGTCACATATTGAGCAGACCCGAGCGACATGGTCCAACCTAAGGTGCCGTGTCCGGTATTGAGGTAGAGGTTAGATACTGGAGTCTCGCCAAGAATAGGGGTTCCATCCGGTGTCATGGGCCGCAAGCCAGTCCAGAACTCACTCCTAGCGCTATCGCCTGCACCCGGAAAGAGATCATTAACGACAAACTCTATATTGGCCCGCTTCTTCTCACGAAGCTCCTTGTTGTATGAGGCGATCTCGGCGGTACCGCCAACTCGAATACGGTTATCTAGCCGTGTTACTGCAACCTTGTAGGTCTCATCCATCACTGTCGATTCTGGTGCAAGCTCTGGGTTATCGATATCGATGGTTAACGAATACCCCTTGATTGGATAGACGGGGATCTTCATTCCGATACTCGCCATTATCGGAGTGGAGTAGCTACCTAACGCACAGAGGTAAGCATCGGCACTGATGCGCCCGCGTGATGTTGTAACACTCTCGATCTCATCACCTGTGCGATTGATTGAGAGAATATCGGTCTTCATCAGAAACTTAACGCCTAGCTTTTTACACTCGTTGGCTAACAAATTGGTGAACTTAAAGCAGTCGCCGGTCTCGTCACCAGGTAAATAAAGGCCGCCAACAAACTTCTGCTTGACCTGTTTGAGTGCCGGTTCGTGACGGATACAGCCATCAGTATCCAGCACCTCTTGGGCGACGCCGCACTCCTGCAGAACTTTGATATCTTTAGCGGCATCATCCAGCTGCTTTTGGGTACGAAAGAGCTGAGTAGTACCCATGGCACGGTTATCGTAGTGAATACCCAGCTGCTTGCGGATATCAATAAAGCAGTCTCGGCTGTACTCCGCTAGGCGTACCATACGCGCTTTGTTGACCTGATAATCAGCCCGGTTGCAGTTTGCCAGCATCTTAGTCATCCAAGAGAGTGTGGATGTATCGATCTCTTTGCCATTAATCGCTAAAGGCGCGAGGTCCTGCAGTAACCATTTCATTGCCTTTAACGGAATGCCAGGCGCTGCCCAGGGTGCCGAGTAGCCGGGGGATATCTGGCCAGCATTTGCATAGCTGGTCTCTAGCGCTACATCGACCTGGCGGTCAATAACGGTTACCTGGTGTCCAGATTTCGCTAGAGACCAGGCGCTGGTAACACCCACTACACCTGCACCAAGAATCAAGATATGCATCGCTCACCTCAGTCAAATAAAGATAATTTCTTTGAACTAGAGTATCCTTAAAACACGAGCATTAGTTTCTGATTATTTTTTAATTACAAAACAAAACACTTTTTTAAAGATAAATCGCAGCAGAAAACACTATTATGGATTCAAGGTCGGGACGTAGCTTAGATCGAATTGATTTGAGAATTTTGCAGGTATTACAGGAGGACGGCAGAATCAGGTTTGTTGATCTTGCCGATCGGGTAGGACTGAGCTCTACACCCTGTATTGAACGGGTGAAGCGGCTTGAGAAGGAGGGGTACATCCAGGGGTATCATGCGCGCTTAAACCCTCAGTTACTTGACCTCTCTATGCTAGTGTTCGTGGAGATCTCTCTCTCCTATCAGACCCCCGATGCTTTCGCTCAGTTCAACAGGGCAGTGAAGAAGCTACCTTACATCCTCGATTGCCACCTCGTATCCGGTGATGCGGATTATCTGCTTAAAGCGCGTATCAAAGACATGTCTGAGTATCGCGCCCTGCTGGGCGATATGTTGTTAACACTACCGGGCGTACAAAACTCAAAAAGCTATGTGGTGATGGAGGAGGTGACTGAGACTTTGAGGCTGCCAATTTCGGATAAAAGCCCGGTACGCTAGATTTTTCCCCGAGACGGATTATCACTCTGGATCGCGATACATCAATTCAACAGTTTTTATGAATCTCCTCTGACAACCCCATCATATGGTGAAAACTGAAGTCGATATTCAAGGATCTGCCCCACGTATACTGGACAACGAAGAACTAACAGGACGATAACAACCATGGCTTTGACTCTTAACGACACCTCTCTACTGAAAGATCTTGCATTTATAAATGGTGAATGGGTTGGCGCACAAAGCGGTGCGACGTTTAGTGTGATAAACCCGGCGACCGGTGAAGTGTTGGCAAAAGTGCCAGATATGACGGTGCAGGAGACCGAGCGCGCCATAGATGCCGCCCATGAGGCATGGGGGGACTGGCGAGCGATGCCGGCGAAGCAGAAAGCATCCCTCCTGCGTCGCTGGTACGATCTAGTGATGGGTGCGCAAGAGGATCTGGCACGATTGATGACGGCCGAGCAGGGCAAACCTCTGGCTGAGTCTCGAGCTGAGGTGGCGTATGGCGCGAGCTATATTGAGTGGTTCGCTGAAGAGGCTAAGCGTATCTACGGTGATACCATACCTGCAGCGACCAGCGATAAACGTCTGGTAGTGATTAAACAGCCGGTCGGTGTGGTGGGTGCAATCACACCATGGAACTTCCCCAACGCGATGATCGCCCGCAAAATTGCACCTGCGTTGGCGGCAGGATGTCCAGTTGTTGCAAAACCAGCAGAGGACACTCCGTTATCATCGTTAGCGCTTGCTGAACTTGCCCAGCGCGCAGGTATTCCCGCTGGATTGATTAACATAGTGACCAGTTCACGTGCGAACGCCGCAGCAGTCGGCAGTGCTCTTACCGGTTCCGATAAGGTGCGCAAAATATCCTTTACGGGCTCCACGGCAGTAGGAAAAATCCTGATGAGGCAGGCGGCCGACTCAGTCAAGAAGGTCAGCATGGAGTTAGGTGGCAATGCTCCGTTTCTGGTATTTGATGATGCCGACTTAGACGCGGCCGTTGATGGGGTAATAGCATCCAAATACCGAAACACCGGACAGACCTGTGTTTGCGCCAATCGTATCATTGTACAAGCGGGTATTTATGAGGCATTTCTGCAGAAGCTGGCGACACGTGTCTCTGGCTTTACCGTGGGGAATGGCTTAGAGGTTGAAGACGCTGTGCAGGGACCTCTGATCAACGCTGCTGCCCTAGATAAGGTGGAGCGTCATGTCAAAGATGCAGTTGATAAGGGTGCAAGAGTTATTCTGGGCGGGCAACGACACTCGCTTGGAGGAACTTTTTATGAACCGACGATACTCGCCGATGTGACGACGGAGATGTGCGTAACTTATGAGGAGACTTTCGGCCCTGTAGCGCCAATCTACCGTTTTGAATCGGAAGAGCAGGCTATTGCGCTCGCTAATGACACTGAGTTTGGTTTGGCGGCCTATTTTTATAGTCGCGATATCGGCCGCGTATGGCGCGTTGCCGAGGCTCTGGAGGTAGGCATCGTGGGAATTAACGAGGGTATTATCTCGTCAGAGCTGGCGCCCTTTGGTGGTATCAAACAGAGCGGTCAGGGACGAGAGGGGAGTAAATACGGCCTCGACGATTATCTAGAAATTAAATACCTCTGTATGGGTGGTATCTAAACTCGAAGACGATTTAAAGGAGCCACAGGGCTCCTTTTTTTTGTTACATCATCGCGTGAGCTGGTTTTTGTAAGCGTCTGACCCTACGACAATCCACCGACTGCTTTTGGGAGATGATTTAGCCATAAAGTTGTTGTATCAACTTTTATGGCGTAGGCTACTCG
>Ga0102948_1000072_pt1 | contig 35147 bp, 32 predicted proteins | sample SalPonA_A_H2O_MG_FD_78211 | JGI IMG/M metagenome (GOLD analysis project Ga0102948, IMG submission 78211) | Water microbial communities from South San Francisco under conditions of wetland restoration - Salt Pond MetaG R2A_A_H2O_MG | ecosystem: Environmental > Aquatic > Non-marine Saline and... | reverse complement strand
ACCTGTGTCAGCGCCTCATCTTGAGTCAAACCGCGGTAGAGATTCTGTTGATCCATTATTAGCCTCGACGCTGTTCGAAATCAGCCATAAAGTCGATCAGAGCATCAACCGCTGTTTCCGGTACTGCGTTGTAAATACTTGCACGCATACCACCGACAGATCGATGTCCTTTTAAGTTTAATAAACCAGCTTCTTCAGATTCGCTTAGGAACGTTTTATCTAAAGCAGAGTCTGCCAGTGTAAAAGGAATATTCATAATAGAACGGTTGCGCACCACAACAGGGTTGGCAAAGAAGTCACTACTGTCGATGGCCGCATAAAGCTTAGCGGCTTTGCGCTGGTTCAACTCAGCCATTGCCGTCAACCCGCCTTGACGTTTGATCCACTGAAACACTAATCCGGAAAGATACCAAGCAAGCGTGGGCGGCGTATTATGCATAGAGCCCTCAGCAGCATGTACGGCGTAATCGTACATGGTTGGCGTCGTACTAAGCGGATTTCCTAGTAGATCTTTACGTGCGATGACAACCGTCAAACCCGCAGGACCGATATTCTTCTGCGCGCCAGCATAGATCAAACCAAAACGTGACACATCGACAGGCGCCGACAGGATATCCGATGACATATCAGCAACAAGAGGCACGCTTCCTGTATCTGGAATGTAATCAAACTGAACCCCGCCAATGGTCTCATTGGTGGTGTAATGTAGATATTTAGCCGACGGATCAATAAATAGATCTGACTGAACAGGTGCTTCACAGAAGTTTGATGTCTCAGTCGATGCTGCGATAGAGACATCCGCGAAACGCTGCGCCTCTTTGATCGCTTTTTTCGACCAAACACCCGTATTGACGTACGAGACCTTGCCGCCTTGCGACAGGTTCATAGGCACCATGCCAAATTGGCTGGTTGCACCACCTTGAAGGAACATGACGGCGTAGTCATCGCTGATATTCATAAGATCACGCAGATCCTGTTCCGCCCCTTCAGCGACACTGACAAACTCAGCGCTACGGTGGCTCATCTCCATAATGGAGAGGCCTTTGGCATGCCAATCCAACATTTCAGATTGGGCAAGTTCTAGTACTTCAGTTGGCAGCGCTGCGGGACCAGCGCTGAAATTAAATAGACGATTCATTTATAGGGGGTTCCGAGCCTCAATTACTCTTCTTCGCTACCTTCAGAATCATCCGATTCATCTTGGCCAACTTGACTCTCTTCTGACGCGGTCGCTTCTGACGATTGGTTACCATGTTCAGTACCATCAACCGTTTCTTCGTCCTCTTCAGGCTCTTCAATTCGAGCGATACCGATAAGGGTCTCATCATCCGCAACGCGAATGAGTCGGACACCCTGTGTATTGCGACCCAGTGAAGAGATCTCAGAAGTACGGGTGCGAACCATGGTGCCGAGGTCACTAATCAGCATAATGTCATCGCCATCGAATACCTGTACGGCACCTGCTAAACCACCATTACGTTCAGTGCACTGCATGGCAATGACACCCATACCGCCACGACCACGAATTGGGAACTCTGTGATCGCCGTCTTCTTACCATACCCCTTCTCAGAAGCCGTCAGCACCTGACCGCCCTCTTGAGGCACCATCAATGAGATAACTTTAGCGACGTCATCCAACTTAACGCCACGAACGCCGCGAGCAGTACGGCCCATTTCACGAACATCCGTTTCGTTAAAACGAATCGCTTTACCGGCCGAGGTAACGAGCATGACATCATCGCTACCGTTGGTGAGTGACGCGCCAACAAGACGGTCACCTTCAACGATATCAAGCGCAATCAGACCGGTGCTACGTGGACGAGAGAAGGCTGATAGACGTGTCTTCTTGACCGTACCATTCGCCGTGGCCATGAATACACAACGCTCATCATCAAACTCTTTTACTGGAAGAATCGTGCTGATGCGCTCACCCTCTGCCAACGGCAGAATATTGACCATGGGTCGTCCACGAGCGGTGCGGCTCGCCTGAGGAATTTCGAATACGCGCAGCCAGTAAACTTTACCGAAGTTGGTAAAACAGAGAATCGTATCGTGGCTATTAGTCACAAGCAGATGTTCGACAAAGTCCTCATCTTTCATTGCCGTCGCTGATTTGCCTTTACCCCCACGACGCTGTGCTTGATAGGCTTCCAGCGGCTGAGTCTTGGCATAACCACCGTGAGAGATTGTGACCACCATCTCCTCTTCGGTGATGAGATCGGCAATGGTCAGATCCTGCATAGATGCAGTAATTTCTGTGCGACGCTCATCAGCGTATTCTGCTACCAGCTCGTTCAACTCTTCCGTGATGACTTCCATCAAACGAACATGTGAGCCAAGAATGTCTAACAGTTCTGCAATGCGTTCAATAAGATCACGGTACTCCTCGATCAGTTTTTCGTGCTCTAGGCCGGTTAAACGGTGTAGACGTAACTCAAGAATTGCTTGTGCTTGAGCAGGTGACAGGTAATAGCTATTGTTGCGTAGACCGAACTGAGGTTCTAAACCCTCTGGACGACAGGCATCTTCACCCGCACGCTCCAGCATATCCAACACCTGGCCCGGAGCCCAAGCCGTTGCTATAAGCGCCTCTTTTGCTTCTGCAGGCGTAGGTGATTTCTTAATCAGCTCAATCACCGGATCGATGTTTGCCAACGCGATGGCCAAACCTTCCAATATATGGCCACGATCACGCGCTTTACGCAGCAAGTACACCGTGCGGCGTGTTACGACTTCACGACGGTGACGAACGAAACACTCTAGAGCACTCTTTAGATCCAATAGACGCGGCTGACCATCAACCAACGCCACCATATTGATACCAAACACACTCTGAAGCTGTGTCTGCGCAAAGAGGTTATTGATGATAACGTCAGCCATTTCACCACGACGCAGCTCAATGACGATACGCATACCATCTTTGTCTGACTCATCGCGAAGTTCGCTGATGCCTTCGATCTTTTTCTCTTTAACTAGCTCAGCGATCTTTTCGATCAAGCGAGCTTTGTTGAGCTGATAAGGAATCTCGGTGATAACCAGCATAGGACGACCGTTTTTAGGGTGGTCCTCAACGTGATGTTTAGCACGGACATAGATTCGGCCACGACCGGTTCGGTATGCCTGCAAAATACCAGCACGGCCATTAATAATACCGCCCGTAGGGAAGTCAGGGCCGGGGATGAACTCAAGCAGCTCATCGATCGTAATATCAGGATTCTCAATCAGCGCCAAACAACCGCGAACCACTTCGCCCAAGTTGTGAGGCGGAATGTTCGTAGCCATACCCACTGCGATACCCGCGGAGCCATTGACCAACAAATTGGGCACGCGCGTCGGGAGCACCGCTGGAATTTTTTCAGTGCCGTCATAGTTATCAACGTAATCGACCGTCTCTTTATCAAGATCTGAAAGCAACTCATGAGAGATCTTTTTCATTCGGATTTCGGTGTAACGCATTGCCGCAGCGGAGTCACCATCAACCGAACCAAAGTTACCCTGGCCATCGACCAGCAAGTAACGCATAGAGAAGTCTTGCGCCATACGGACGATCGTGTCGTAAACCGCACTGTCGCCATGAGGGTGGTATTTACCGATTACATCACCAACCACACGAGCGGATTTTTTGTAGGGCTTATTCCAATCATTACCTAGCTCATTCATCGCAAACAGCACACGACGGTGAACCGGTTTGAGGCCATCACGCGCATCAGGAAGTGCACGGCCGACGATCACGCTCATTGCGTAATCTAGGTAGGATTGCTTGAGTTCGTCTTCGATATTTACCGGAAGAACTTCTTTGGTTAGGTCACCCATTCTCTGGCGTTCCTTTTAGTCTTCTGTTCGCACCGCCACCCGGTGCAAAAATAAAGTCCACATCATAACACAAACAATTGAATCAAATCAGCTTTTGGGCCTTATTCAAAGGGGTGATAAACTAGCACCAACAACCACTAATGAATTGCCACTTTGGTAGCCTAAATGACCGATCAAACAAACCTGAATATCGATCCACACGAGATCTCTAAATTTGAAGAACTTGCGTCACGCTGGTGGGATAAAGAGAGTGAGTTCAAACCCCTCCACGACATCAATCCACTGCGGGTTGGTTTCATTGATCGTCATGCTGATCTTGCCGGCAAAGAGGTATTAGACATCGGCTGTGGCGGCGGTATTTTATCCGAAGCAATGGCACATCGAGGCGCCACCGTGAGCGGAATTGATATGGGTGAAGCGCCACTTAAAATTGCAAAATTACACGGACTTGAGTCGGGTGTTAAAGTCAATTACACCCGGATCACCGCTGAAGAGTTTGCTGAACAACATCCAGAACGGTTTGATGTGGTTACCTGCATGGAGATGCTTGAGCACGTTCCAGACCCAGCCTCAGTCGTAAAAGCATGTGCAGCGCTAACCAAACCCGGCGGGCGTGTTTTCTTCTCGACATTGAATCGCAACCCTAAAGCTTACCTGTTTGCCATTCTAGGAGCTGAACGTCTTCTTAAGCTGGTCCCTAACGGCACACACGACTTCAACAAATTTATCCGCCCAGCTGAGTTAGCAAACCATATGCGGGCCGCTGGTCTTGAAATTGATGATCTATCTGGCATGACTTACAACCCACTCACAAAAGTTTACTCACTTGATGCCGACGATGTCAGTGTTAACTACCTGGTTGCAGCGACCAAACCACTATGAGATCCGCTCTGTTTGATTTAGACGGCACACTGCTAGACACAGCCCCAGACTTTTATCGCGTCATCTGTGATCAGGCTAAGCGACACGGCTACCCAAAGCCCGCCTATCAGGTAATCAGAGACAATGCTTCTAACGGCGGCAAGCCGATGCTAAAAGCCGCATTCGGTGAGCAGTTCTTAGCCAATGAAACAGCGCTTCATAATGAGTTTCTCTCTCTTTACAGAGACAATCCTGTCGAGAGCGGTGGACTTTTTCCTGGATTAAATGAGGCCTTAAACTGGCTCGAAGAGCAGCGAATCCCATGGGGCATAGTAACCAACAAGCCTCGCGAACTGACGAATATTGTACTTGAACAACTGCAACTGACGGATCGCTGCAGCGTCTGCATCTGCCCAGAAGATGTCCGCCAGTCAAAACCCGATCCTGAAGGGATCATCAAAGCGCTTAAAACGGTTGACGCCTCAGCCAAACACTCACTCTATTTTGGCGACCATATTCGCGACATTATGGCTGGTAAAGGGGCCGGAGTCCCAACGGTAGCTTGCACATTTGGTTACTTAGCCCAAGGTGAGGATTACAGAGATTGGCAAGCAACTCATTCTCTCCATCATTCTGAAAACCTTAGTGCATTTCTTAACGAACACTTCAATAAAAAGGTCTAACTATGTTTAAGTACGACGCTCCAGAACTACTTCTTGATGGCCGCACCATTTTAGTTACAGGTGCCGGTGACGGCATAGGTAAAGCCTCCGCCATCGCTTACGCCAAAGCAGGCGCGACCGTTATTTTAGCCGGTCGTACTGAGGAGAAGCTCGAAGCTGTCTACGATGAGATTGAAGACCTTGGATGCAAACAACCCGCGATGGTACCGATTGATTTCGACAAGGCACGCGAACCTGATTACATTGAACTTGCCAATCTGCTGGATACAACCTTTGGCAAACTGGATGGCATCTTACATAACGCGGGAATTATAGGTTTAAGAACCTCAATTGAACATTACGATCCAATCATTTGGGATCAGGTGATGCGCGTGAACGTCAACGCACCCTTCATTCTGACACAGACTCTAATGCCGCTACTTAGACAATCTACAGACGCCTCCGTGATTTTTATCACATCGGGTGTGGCGACTAAAGGTCGTGCTTATTGGGGCGCTTATTGCGTCTCAAAATTCGCGACTCTGGGTTTAATGGAGACCTTAGCGGACGAATTAGAGAACGATCCAAACATCCGCATCAACGCCATCAATCCAGGTGGAACTGCCACAGCAATGCGCGCATACGCATATCCGGCAGAAGACCCGAGCACAATCGCCACGCCAGACGATATACAACCGGCTTATCTTTTCCTAATGGGGCCTGATAGCAAAGGGGTCAATGGGCAAAACATCGATGCACAAGGCACTCTATCTGCCCAAGACTTAGTGTAATAATCGCGTTATTAGAGCAATCAGCCGCGCTTACCTACCACGCGAACCTTACGCTTGCGTCGGTCCTGTCGAGCAGAGTCACGATTGTGATCTGTACTTTGACGTATCTTCTGGCGTTTGTATTCGCGCTTTTTACGGTCAAGATCTTCCGGGTTAACCGAAGGGACTTTGCGACGCTCAAGCAATAGCTCATCCGTCAAAATGTCGACCTCTTTCTGACCAAGCTCACGCCACGTTCCTACTTTAACGTCACTTGGAAGAAATACTGGCCCGAAACGAACACGCTTTAGCCGGTTTACTTGCAGCTCTTGCGACTCCCATAAACGGCGGACTTCACGGTTACGGCCCTCCATTACACAACAGTGGAACCATTTATTGGCACCTTCACCGTTGAAGTAACGAACGTCGGTAAACTTAGCCATACCATCTTCGAGCAGAACACCTTCTTTGAGGCGCTTGAGCACGGCATCACTGACATCACCTAGCACTCGGACCGCGTACTCACGATCGATGTTGCTCGATGGGTGCATCATTTTATTGGCTATTTCACCATCGGTGGTAAACACCAAAAGGCCCGATGTGTTGATATCCAATCGGCCAATCGCTACCCATCTTTCAGATTTAAGCTTCGGCAAATTATCGAAAACCGTCGGTCGCCCTTCAGGATCATGGCGGGTACAGACTTCGCCAATCGGTTTGTTGTAGATCAGAACTCGGGCAGTTTGACTGCCAGCTGAACTCAGTTCAATTGGTTTGCCGTCGACCTTAATTTGATCTTCAGCAGAAACACGATCACCAAGAGTCGCCAATTTGTCGTTTACTTCGACTCGACCCTCTTCGATCCAACGCTCCATCTCACGACGTGAGCCTACACCGGAGCGCGCCAACACTTTTTGCAGTTTTTCATCAGACATGCGGACGCAACCTCAAAACATAGAAACAAAAAGACCCTTCAGAGGAAGGGCCTTCACTCAAAATAGAGTATATATCAATCTATGGTTGGCAGTTGATCTTTTGTGATACCGCGAGAAGCCATATAGTCTGCGAAGACCGAAGGCGTGCGACCGCGACCGGTCCACTCATGAGTTTGACCGCTTGCATCTGTAATCTGATATTTAGCTTTTACCTCTTTACGAGATTTTGGGGCTGAAGCAGAAATACCAGCCAACTCATCTAGTGCAATACCCGCTTCACGCATTTTCTGGTGAATCGCTGCAATGGCCTCTAGCTTTGCACGGTTCTGCTCTAACAAAGCAGCCTCTTCAGTACGGCGTTCTTCTAAAATATCCGTCAGATCAGCAATGACTTTTTCGATCTCATCCACACCAACAGATTGACACTGTTTTCGTAGAGAGTTTTTGCGCAAAAGTGTTTTAATAAAATCGCTCATCAATAATTCCTAATAGTATTAATATATTGTAAACGTAATAGAAGGTTTTAAATTACAGTTAATATACTATATAAACGAATAACTTACTCAATATAAATTTAATTAAACTATGGTATTCATATAAAACTAGGAATTAATATTTAAACTAAATAAGCCTCTAATCCATTTAAGTAAATTTAAATGACTTGTTATTTTTATTAGCGACAGCGATTAAAAAGAGGATTAGAATCGTCCAATAATTATCTCTTAATAATAGAAGACATGTTTAAGTTCAGAGAATCACCAAAGCCACTCATTTGGAGCTACACCCTTCTACTCGCTCTAGGCTTGGAGACTGGCGCCCTCATCTTTCAATACTTACTCGACTACGGCCCCTGCGCACTTTGCGTTCAGATACGAGCCACCCTGCTCGGTGCACTTGTTCTGGCCATCATAGGAAAGATCTTCACATCACGGTCAATTCAAATGCTACTAACATTGATGCTAGTCGCAGTGATGACACTATTGCTTTATCAGAGCTACCAAGTCTTAGGGATCGAACGCTACTGGTTTGAGAGCAGCTGTACCTTGAGCGATCCGTTCCCCAACTGGATTCCACTTCACGTGTGGTTTCCTACGATTTTTGAGCCTTGGGAGCTTTGTGGATACACACCAGAGATTGTCAAAGGGGTTACAATGGCAGAGGTGCTGGTTATGACAGCTGCGATATCATTCGCCTTATCGATTTGGCACTTAATTAATCAGATCAAGAGTAAATAAGCTTGCAAGATGTTCTATTTCTTGCCGCCGCAGGTATTCTGGGTGGCATTGTTAACTCCCTAGCTGGCGGCGGAAGTTTTATTACATTCCCTGCGCTTATTGCTGTTGGCATCCCCCCCGTCATCGCCAATGCCAGCAATACTTTTACTGCAACTGCAGGTTATTTATCAGGAACCTATGCGCTCCGACAAGAGATAAAAGATTCGCCTAAAACAATTCTTATTTTATCTTTCATCTCTGCGTTAGGTGGGATCTTAGGCGCTTACCTGCTCACACAAACCTCCAATAGCGAGTTTGAAACAGCCGTTCCTTGGCTGTTACTGTTCGCGACAGTTCTTTTTATATTTGGCGGGCAATTGAATAAGACATTACAGTTGTGGAGCCAAAAACACCGTCATATTGATCAAGCACAAAAATGGCTATTTACTCTACTGTTTATCGGGGTATCAATTTACGGCGGTTTCTTTAATGCAGGACTAGGCATTTTACTACTAAGTTACTGCAGCTTAGCAGGCTACCGATCCGTCAATGAGATGAACGCCCTCAAGCTACTCTACTCATCAACCATATCAGGTTGTGCGATTATTCTTTTTTTAATCAATGATCTGATCAGTTGGAACGAGACACTGGTGCTTTTAGTCGGCACACTGATTGGCGGTTATGCTGCAGGCATCGTCTCTAAGAAGATTCCAAACAGCTGGATAAGAATGGCCATCATTTTCGCCAGCACAGGCATCACTCTTTGGTTTTTTATGGACGTTTACATACTAGACTAATTGACCGGTGTAATAAGAGTGCCTGAGTCGATGTAAGCTTTCACATTATCCACCACCAATTGAGCCATTGCTGTTCGAGTCTCAAAGGTAGCACTACCCACATGAGGCAGTAATAACACATTAGAGAGATCCATTAACGCTTCTGGGACCTCTGGCTCTCTCTCATAAACATCTAACGCAGCGCCACCTAACTCACCTGATAAAAGAAGATCAACAAGTGCTCCCTGATCCACCACCGCACCGCGTGCAATATTGATCAGAGACCCTTTTGGCCCCAAAGCCTTCAATACTTCTCGATCGATAATCCGATAGGTTTCTGGCGTGCTTGGGCAGAGTATCAGCAAGTAGTCGGACCATTTTGCCAGCTCGACAATAGACGCTTCATAAACGTACTCGACATCATCTCTAGGGTAACGATTGTGATAGCGAATCTGCATCGAAAATGCCTCGGCTCGCTTTGCTGCTTCCAAACCGATGCGACCTAAACCGACAACTCCTAAGCACTTACCACTGACTTTTTGCCCCATCGGTGGTGACGAGTTTATGCGCCATTCACCGCGACGAACAAATCGCTCAGATTCACCCATTGATCGTGCTTGAGAGATGAGCATTCCTATCGCCATATCGGCCACACATTCATTAAGAACATCGGGGGTGTTAGTCACTTGTACGTTGCGCGAAGTGGCAAACTCGACATCCACTTTGTCATAGCCCACCCCCCAATTGAAGATCACTTTAAGATTAGGTAACAGCTCCATTAATGCGTTTGAGCAGCCCTTACCAGCACTGGTGACGACCAATTCAAACTCAGCGCCTTGATCAGCTAAAAACTGAGTCTCATCACCCTGTTTATTGAGCGGAACGAGCTCAACCACTTCTGCCAGCATCGCTTTTAATTCGCTGCTGATCCCCGCGACCAAAAGTGCCAGTGGTTTATCCATTCAACACCTTTTGTATTCAGACAGCCATCCCAACCCCTCTAAAGTGGTTGTTCTAGGCCGATATTCGCAACCGATAAACCCTTGATACCCTTGTTCATCGAGCCAGTTAAATAGGTAGGGGTAGTTAATCTCGCCATTTGAAGGTTCATTACGATTGGGTACCGATGCAATCTGCACATGATCAACCATTGGCCAGTACCGTTCTAGTCGTGTCGTTAAATCACCGCACATAATCTGTGCATGATAGAGGTCGAACTGCATCTTTAAATTATCACGGCTGACTAATTGAATCGCCTCTGCTGCTTGTTCAGGGGTCGTTAGAAAATAACCAGGCATATCACGGCTGTTAATCGGTTCAATCAATGCATTAATGTCTGAACCCTTTAGTTGGTCAGCAGCCCAGCAGATATTTTGCAGATAGGTTTCAAATGCGTTTGGATCAGAGAAATCGGCCAACCCTGACATAATATGCACACGTCGATTTCCCAACACTTCAGCATAAGAGATCGCCTGTTCAATCGAGGCTTTAAACTCAGACTCTCGGCCCACCACTGCAGCTAGCCCCCGGTCTCCAGCATCCCAATCCCCTGCAGAGGCATTGAAAAGCGCTTGCTCCAAACCACAATCCTCTAGCGTTTCTCTAATACGTTTTGCAGGGTAGTCGTAGGGAAATAGATACTCTACCGAATCAAAACCGGCATTTTTGGCCGCTACAAAACGATCTAGAAAAGGTAGATCTGTAAAAAGAAATGATAAGTTAGCAGCAAAATTTAACATTGATTATTCACTCTTAAACAGTTGCTCGACGTTACTGAGCACTGAATGACATAGCTCTAAAGCATCTTGCTCACTGCTCATCTCGACATAACAGCGAAGTTCTGGTGCATTTCCAGAGGGGCGTAAATGCACAATTGTTTGGGTATCAAAATCCACACGGTATCCATCGGTCTGATCGACCGAGCGAATACCCCCCAGAGATCTGGGCATCAACGATTCAAACTGGAGCTGACCGTTATTTAAACGTTGCAGCATCGATTGACTCCATTCGGTCGCAATCCCGGGGATACGATCCGATGCGGTGAATCGTTTGGGCAGTTCAGTTGAGAGCTGGCTTGCCTTAAGTTGCTTCTGCTTCGCAAGATAGATGACCGCGAGCATCGGCAGTACCGCATCACGTGTCGGCAAAGCAGAGAGTATTGATTCGTTGAGTGAGACGTCACTGCCTAACAGAAATCCGCCGTTCGCCTCAAAGCCAGCAACAACACCATTCGCAACTGACTCCATCCCTGCAATCACATAAGGAGAACCTATTCGTGTTCGAAGTATCTGCTCAAACCAACCGCTTAGTTCCAGTGCCGTATTACTGCTGACGGGCGTAACCACCGTCTCTGCACCAACAGCCTTTGCGGTTAGAACACCCAAAATGTCTCCACGGAAAAACGAACCGGTCTCATCAGCAATTAAAGGACGATCTGCATCTCCATCGGTAGAGACCAATAGATCAAATCCCACCTCAGCGGCCCAGAGCTTAGCTTGATCAATATCCTCTGTACGGACCGCTTCAGTGTCAATCGGCACAAACTGCTCAGTCCGACCAAGAGCAACCACTTCTGCTCCCATGGTCTCAAATAACTCACTCAATAGATCACGCGCCACACTCGAGTGCTGATAGATGGCGATCTTCATACCGGAGCATAGATCTTGGCCGAAACAGTCAATGTAGCGAGACAAATAGGTCGATTTAGCACCAAGATCGACATCTGGAAGCACAGGACACTCAATGACGTCAGGCAGCCTTACCTCTGCTGAGGAGATCATCTCTTCGTGCGCCTTATTGATTTCACCGTCAACGCTGTAAAATTTGATACCGTTACGATCAAAAGGGATGTGACTACCCGTTACAACAATGGCTGGGGCTTGCAACTTCGATGCGAAATAGGCCACAGCTGGCGTCGCCAAAGCACCAACATAGACCACCTCAACACCTAGATCTCTCATTGCAGCCATGCAGGCAGTCGTAATTTGCGGGCTAGAGGGGCGTAGATCATGACCGATGACGACTTTAGTTCCTCGACCCGCCGCTTGCCAAAATGCAACGGCAAAAGCGTAAGCGACCTCATTCGTTAGTTCACTGACCAAACCTCGCACGCCACTGGTGCCAAACTTAACGCCTGCTTCAGAAATTTTCATAATCAAATAGATCCTTTACTCATGGATGATTTGAGTGAAAGAATGCACAATTCATACCAACCCTAACCCATATCAAATCTGGGTTTATTGTCGCACAGATAAGTTTGCTTCTATAGAGAGCAAAGGAGGCTTTTGTTGTTCAGCCAGCCACTACTCGCCGCTGAGTTTCTAGGAACGGTTGTGTTTGCGATCACCGGCGCTTTAGCCGCTACAGGTAAGCGCATCGATATTTTTGGTGTCATGGTATTGGCCGTTGTAACTGCGGTTGGCGGAGGGACCATTAGGGACCTGACAATCAATAACGGTCCCATCTTCTGGCTTGAAGAGACCTGGTATATCTGGACCGCTCTCATTGTCGGGTTGGTCACTTTTATTTTAGCTCGATACCTTCGATATCCACGCCGACTCTTACTGATCTTTGATGCCGCTGGAATCTCACTGTTTGCGATCATCGGTGCGCAAAAGGCCCAGATGGCTGATCTATCTCCCCTATTAATTGTCATGATGGCCTGTATTACAGCTGTCGCAGGCGGTCTTATTCGTGATGTTTTAACCAATGAAAATCCAATGATTCTTGGCGGTGGGGACGGCGAACTCTATGCTACCTGCACCATACTAGGCGCTCTGGTATTCGTTCTGGGCGAGGGTTACCTGGATCCGATTCTTCTCTCCTACCTAGCGATGTTGGTCATTTTTTTAACCCGACTTGCCGCTATATTCGGCAATTTAAGGCTGCCAAAATTCATTGATGCGGGCCATGGATTAGAGAGTCATGAAGAGGCCAGAAACCCATCAAAGGATTCGGACCTATGAGTGAGCCCAAGCTTTTAAAGCAGGGGTTGTTTGTCCGCTTCTTAATCAGCCAACTAACCTCCGGCATGGCGATCCAGATGATGTTGATCGGTTTAGGTTGGCAAGTCTACCTTATGACCGAAAGCGCAATGGCACTCGGTTGGGTTGGCCTGGCACGTTATCTGCCACAAATTCTATTGACACTGCATGCGGGCGACATGGCCGATCGATACGATCGGCACATAGTGATGATCTGGAGTAGGATCTTATTATTAATTACGATCGGTGCACTCTCCTACACCAGTTTTACTGAGACGATTACAGAAGCGATTATCTACATCGCCTGTTTCATGCTGGGTGTCTCTAGAACCTTCAGCATGCCTGCGGGACAGGCAATGGTCCCTAATCTTGTTCCGCGCCAGCTTCTGACCCAAGCGCTGACACTGACAGCCTCAGCCCGTGAAAGTATCACGATCATCGGACCGGCATTAGGGGGCGTCATCTATATTTTAGGTGCCGCCACACTCTACGCCACTAGCATGCTATTCGTCTTGATATCAATCGTGACTCTGTTCGGCATGAAAGATACGGGATCCAAACGGGATCGAAGTGAACAACGTCGACGTGAGTTGTTCGAAGGATTTGTCCACGTCTGGCGGAATAAACCGGTGTGGGGGTCGCTCATGCTCGATACTCTGGCTGTTCTGATCGGCAGTGTAACCGCTCTTCTGCCGATGATTGCACACGACATATTACAGACAGATTCAGTAGGGTTAGGCCTGTTAAGAAGCGCACCAGCAGCGGGCGCTGTTGCTATGTCATTCATACTGGCCAAATACCCCATTCAGCGACATTCTGGACGCTGGCTCTACGCGTCAGTTTGGGTCTTTGGCTTGGGCACTCTGGTATTTGGATTCTCTGAAGAGATGTGGTTGTCATTAACCGCTCTGTTTGTTCTTGGGGCCGCTGACATGATCAGTGTCGTGATTCGTTCCACACTGGTTCAGGTTGAAACACCCGATGAGATGCGAGGCCGTGTCAGCGCTGTAAACTCACTCTTTATAGCCACATCTAATCAGCTGGGCGAATTTGAATCGGGCGCACTCGCGGCTTGGATTGGTGCGGTCCCCTCTATTATGTTCGGCGGTTTTGGCACTCTAGCTTTGGTCGCGCTTTGGATTCCCCTCTACCCAACACTTTGGAATCGAGATCATCTAGTCAATCCAGAATCTGAAACTGAGATAGCCGCAGAGACAAATAAGTAGGGGCCTAAAAAGGCCCCTAGAATGGTGTCTTAAATCTTATCGATCCAACAGCTCGATCCAATGATTTACCGGAACGGGTGACGCTGTCTCAATGTGTAACTGACACCCTATATTCGCGGTGACAATCTGAGTTGGATTATCTCCAGTCAATGCGTCAACTTTATTGGCCAATAGCTTTTGACTGATCTTCGGCTGCAGAATTGAGTAGGTACCTGCCGAACCACAACAGAGGTGTTTATCCTTGGTCTTTGCAAGATCAAAGCCCACTTTTTCTAGCACCTTCTCAACGGAACCTCCTTGTTTCATTGCATGCTGAAGGGTACATGGACAGTGAAAGGCGATTTTCTCACCTTCAGTAGTGGGAGCCAGAGGTGAGAGATCTTCTGCAAGTAAGACTTCACTGATGTCTTTCGTCAGTTCAGCAACCCGTTTTGCTTTATCAGCATAATCAGGGTCGTCTCGCAATAGATGTCCATACTCCTGAACCATGGCACCACATCCAGAGGCGGTCATCACAATAGCTTCACAGCCCCCTTCGATCGCTGGCCACCAGGCATCGATGTTCTTGCGCATCTCATTAAGACCTGCTTCGTGTGCAGACAGGTGATAATTTACCGCACCACAACAACCTGCTTGCGGTGCTTCCACCAGAGTAATGCCAAGCTTGTCCAGCACTCGAGCCGTTGCCGCATTGGTATTCGGTGCAGCACTGGGTTGAGCACAGCCTGCTAATGCCATCATCACTCGGGCATGTCGTTTGGCCGGCCAAGGCGACGATGTACGCTTAGGTGGGACTTTCTTACCCAATGCACCCGGTAGTATTGGCTTAAACACTTGGCCTACCTTTAAAAGTGGACCAAATCGATTAGCGTGAGGAAGTACTTGTCGCAATCCCCAGCGAACCGCTTTGTCGGCAAGGGGGCGATCCAATTTCTTCTCTACGATACCGCGTCCTATATCGACTAAACGTCCGTACTGAACGCCCGATGGACAGGTGGTTTCACATGAGCGACAAGTGAGGCATCGGTCTAAGTGAGTCCGGGTTTTTTCGGTAACCTCGTCAGTCTCCAACAGTTGTTTGATGAGGTAAATTCTCCCCCGCGGACCGTCCCGTTCATCGTTTAACTCCTGATAGGTTGGACAGGTCGCTGTACAGAATCCACAGTGCACACAACTGCGCAGAATCTCTTCTGCCTCTTGACCTTCTGGTGTCGCTAGAAAGGTTTGAACTATATTCGTTTTCATTGCACTAACTCCTACAACCAACCAAACGCACGGCCAGGATTAAAGACACCCTGCGGATCGACAGACGCTTTGATACGTTGCTGTAGGCCCTGAATGGATGGATTGACGGGATGAAGCACCTCTTCAGTACGATCACCACCTCGATAGAGTGAAACCTGTCCGCCCGCACCCTCTGCAAGCTCTACCATACGGTCGAAGCTGTGGTCACCGGAGTACCAGCGCTCCGCTCCACCCCAGTTGATCAGGGAATCACCCTCAAGCGGAAGGACATCTGCACTGCTCTTCAAAGAAAAACGCCAAACTTTTTCAGCATTGAAAATAGCAAGTTTCTGATCTTGTAGATCAGACCAGAGTGACATAGCGACCTCAGGGGCTAGTTCTTCACCGCCCCAGCTTTTCACAGTCGCATCAACAGCAGAGGCAGCGCCAGCAAGACGAACAAAGAGTTCACCTTTATTCCAATAAGCCGCCGTGATCGGTTTTGGCTGACCTGACATGGTGTTCATGCGCTGAATCGCTTCAGCTTGATCCATAGCAAACTTTAAGGTTCGGGTAGTCGCGGGTTTAGGCAATACTTTTAACGAGATCTCGGTCATCAAACCCAACCCGCCCATCGCACCGGCTTGTAAACGCGAGAGATCGTAGCCCGCTACATTTTTCATTACCTGACCACCAAATCGCAGCTGTTTAGCCTCACCATTGATCAGCGTAACACCCAAAACATGATCACGAATTGAACCGTACCAAGGTCTACCCGGGCCAGAGACATTCGCAGCCAAGGTACCACCTAGGGTCGCTTGACCATCAAATCGAGGTGGCTCACACGCCAACATCTGATTATTTTCAGCCAGCGCAGACTCGATCTCTGCAAGCGGAGTGCCTGCTCGAGCCGTCATAACAAGTTCGACAGGTTGGTAGCTAACAATGCCTGTATGACCGCTTACATCAATTCTACGATCCGTCTTAATCTGACGCCCCATAAACGCTTTAGTGGAACCGGCAGCAATTGCTAGAGACTCTCCGGCTTCGACGGCCTCACGAACGTGTGAGATCAATTCATTGGTTAAATCAGACACGGAACTCTCCTGCATCAGCGCTGCTGTTGGGGGTTACTTGAGCGTTAGGCGTCAGATCAAGATTTAACGATCGGTACTCCTGACAACTTCTCAATGTCGGAATACCCTTACCTGGATTGAGTAGCTCTTTGGCATCAAACGCACGCTTAACTTTATGGAACTGCTCAATTTCATCATCGTTGAACTGTGCAGGCATTTGGCGGAGTTTTTCATACCCCACACCGTGCTCACCAGTGATACAACCACCCACCTCAACGCAGAGCTCTAGTATCTTGCCACCGAACTCTTCAGTCCGCTCCAATTCACCTGGAACATTCGCATCAAAGAGAATCAATGGATGTAAGTTACCATCACCAGCATGGAAAACGTTGGCAACTCGAAGTCCGTAGTGCTCTGACATTTTCTGCATCTCTAACAAGACATGAGTTAACTGGCCTCTAGGGATGGTGCCATCCATGCAGTAGTAGTCTGGCGAAATCCGTCCAACGGCTGGGAAAGCGGATTTACGCCCAGCCCATAGACGCGCTCGCTCATCTTCACTTTGGGATGTGCGAACCGAGGTTGCACCCAGTTCACGGAAGAGTGTTTCAACCGCTTCAATATGCTCGGCCACCTCTTCATCAGTACCATCGACTTCACAAAGCAACAGAGCCTGAGCGTCGATTGGGTATCCAGCTTTTGCGAAATCTTCAGCTGCTTTGATAGCAAAGCCATCCATCATCTCAAGTCCACCAGGGATAATGCCCTTAGCAATAATCTCACCTACAGCATCGCCCGCTTTAGGGACCGAGTCGAACCCTGCAACCACCACCTGAGCGCGTTCAGGTTTGGGCAGAAGTTTCACTCGCACTTCGGTCACGACACCTAATAACCCTTCTGAGCCAGTGAAAAGAGCCATCAGATCCATGCCACAGCTATCAAGTCCTTCTGAGCCGATCGTGAGCAGTTCACCTTCCATCGTAAGAAACTGGACACTCAAAAGGTTATGAACGGTCAAACCATACTTAAGACAGTGAACACCGCCTGAGTTCTCTGCAACGTTACCACCAATGGTACAGGCAATCTGGGAGGAGGGATCAGGGCCGTAATAGAGGTTGTAATCCCCTGCCGCTTCACTAATGGCAAGGTTACGAACACCCGGTTGAACACGGGCTGCTCTGGCGTCGATATCAATCTCGAGGATCTTATTGAACTTCGCCATCGATAAGACAACACCCTCACCATGTGGCATGGCGCCAGCACATAAGCCTGTCCCCGCACCGCGCGCGACGACAGGGACACCCTCTTCGTGACAGATTTTCAAAACCTTCTGTGCCTGCTCAACCGTTGACGGTAGAACGACGATAAGTGCCTCTTCGCAATAAGCTGAAAGGCCATCACATTCATAAGGTTTTAACGTTTCACTGTCACTGATGACATAGTGCGAATCAATGAACTCACTAAATCGCTGAGCAATGCGTTGACGCTTTGCAACACGATCTGGGCTAGCTACTGCACTCTGCATACTGATCTCCGACCCCATTTTGGGTACTTTTTATTGTTGAGCCTGCTGTTGCCAATACTCTATACCAGCTTGGGCACACTCCATATCCTGCATTGGTGTACCAGAGCTCAATCCGATACCACCAACCACTTGACCGTTAGACTCAACGGGATAGCCTCCCCCTACGACACACAAACGACCGCCCATAGAGGTATGAATGCCAAACACCAGAGAACCGGGTGTACAAGCAGCGTTGTATTCATGCGTCGCTTTGCGAGCCGCCGCTGCAGTGTAGGCTTTATCTTGAGCGATGGTGACACTGGTCGTTTTACCGCCATCCATGCGTTCAAAGGCAATCAAATTACCTGACTCATCTGTAATGGCGATGCACATAGGCACACCAATTTCATTTGCTCGGTGACGGGCACCTTCAATTAACAGACGAGCATCTTCAATATCTAATCGTTTCAATTCGAGCATAAGTTCAACCTTAATAAATGAATAGTGGGACAGCTGTCTAAACGATGCTGCCACAAAAACTTACGCAACTATCATCTGGTATGACCACTTGAGCTCAATGTCATAAATTGATGCGTACTGAAACTGTTAACCGATGATGCATTCAAACCCAGATGGGGCTTGTGTTTCAATTGAAGGCGTGGAAAACTGGTCTGACCAATTTATACCGAGATGCGAAATAGATGAGTCATACCGCCAGCAGCGCTGTTAATGAAGTTACTCAATATCTGCAAAAACTGATTGCCGATGGTGAGTTAGGCCCTGAAAGCAAGATTCCTTCTGAGCGCTCTCTTTCTGCACGCCTCGGTGTGTCACGTGCCATTGTTCGCGAAGCGCTGCATATTCTCTCTGGAAGAGGCATTATTGAAACTCACCACGGTAGAGGATCATTTGTCTCCTGTGCGGTAACGAGCTCTGAAAACAAATCCGCTTTGATTAATCTATTTGGTCAGGACCCTAAGGCGGTATTAGAAATTCTTGAAGTCCGAGAACAACTTGAGGGGCAAGCCTGCTTTTTAGCCGCACAAAGAGCAACCGCTCGCGATCAGTACCGCATACGTGAGGCATTTAAAAAGATGGAGTCCGTTGCACCCAACTGGGATGCCCATTTAGATCATGAATTTCACAGACGCGTGATAGAGGCATCTCACAATTCAGTACTGATTCATACGCTCTCAAGCTTGAAGGATCTAACACTCATCAGTATCCAAGAAGCTGTTAGAAACTTTAACCAGAAAGGTGGCTTTAAGCAGGTGGTCGATAAACACCATAGTGAAATCTACCAGGCAGTGACCACGGGGCAATCTGCATGGGCACGATCGGCTGCCATGGACCATGTTCGACATGTTCGAGAAGCCCTAAAAGTCCTATTTGATGTCGAAATGAAGCGGCTTAACGATATTCAAAGCTCGACCATTAGCAAGTAACGCCTAACATGCGCCTAATAATTATCTCCCTATTAGCTCTATTTATGAGTCTCATGCTTGTAGCGTCAGGCAACGCCTATTTAATGTCGCTGATTGGTGTTCGTTTGGGTATGGCCAATACCCCCCCAACCGAAATTGGTTGGATCATGACCTTCTACTCGGTCGGTTTTGTAGTCGGGTCAATGTTTGCTCAACGTCTGCTAATAAGAGTGGGACACATTCGAGCATTCTCAACGCTGGCAAGTCTTGCTGCGATGGCCGCACTTCTCTACCCCTTTGCCGACGACTTTTGGGTTTGGAGCCTACTTAGAGTTATTGGTGGCTTCAGCGTTGCAGGTCTATTCATCGCGATCGAGAGCTGGTTTAGCGCAGTGGCTAGCGACAACAACCGCGCCACCCTCTTTTCGATGTATACCATTGCAGCCTACTCAGCCGCTGCATCAGGACAGGTCATCCTAGGCCAATCGTCTGAACTGCAACTATCTACCGCATTCATTATTGCTGGACTGCTACTCATCGCGGCCGTGATTCCATTGTCGGCTTCGCGGTTGCAATCTCCCCCATTAGAAACCGCAGAATTCATGTCTCTCCGGCGGTTGTGGGGCAAATCCGCCTTGGGGCTTTTCTCAGCATTTTGCGGAGGGCTTTTAATCGGTTCTTTCTATGCGTTGGTTCCGCTTTATGCCACATTGAGTGAGATAAAAACGGATCAAATAGCCACATTAATGTCGATATCTGTGATGAGCGCAATGCTATTCGCCTGGCCAATTGGTTGGATTTGCGACCGAATCACTCGGAGCAAAGTATTAACAGCAACGGCTTTAGTCGCCGCTGTTGCCGCCTTAGGAGCATCGCTGCTTGGTTCTGATCAGTTTGTTCTGCTCATACTTTCTACTTCAGTTTTCATGGCAATGATTGCTGCGATTTACTCGATTGCTGTAGCGATCACTAACGATTTGATTCGCAGCGAGGAGCGTGTCGCTGCCTCCTCAACATTGATGCTGAGTTACGGACTGGGCAGTATTGCAGGACCACTCATAGGCTCAATGTTGTTGGGAGCGTTCACACCAGGTTCCCTGTTCCTAGGATTCATGATGATACTTCTTATTTTGGTAATCTTTACCCTGTTCAGACAGGTGCAACAACCTCCAGTTCCTATCGAAGAGCAGGAGCAGTTTGTCCCTGCAATGCCAGAGACACAGGTCATCGCGGAGTTTGACCCGCGTACTGAAGATCTGCCGGATACGGCGATTGAAGAGCTTTTCCCAGATGAAGTGGTTGAAGCCGTGCAAGGCCTTAATGAAACCGATGAACCCGTTCACTCAGTAGTAGAGAGTGCGCCGGTAACCGATGACATTACCACTCCCTCAGAAAACGCAATCCAACAGAGTTCTGAAAACAGCTTTGATATCCATGAAGAGGCGGTGCTGGCTCAGGCAGAACTGTCATCAGGAACGAAGTCCTAGGGAGAATTTAAACACTCAGGCTAGGTAATCAAATCCGCCCTGACGATAAAAATCATGCACATCTATCATAGATTCAAAGGCATGATTCGCTATGGCAAGTTCAGCTCGTGGAGGGAAACTCTCTGGAACGACCGCCACTGACATCGAAGCGGCCTTGCCGGCAATTGTTCCGTTGACAGAGTCTTCAATAATCAACACTTGCCAAGGATCTGCACAAAGCAATTTAGCCGCTTGCAGGAACACCTCGGGATGAGGTTTAGAGAGACCAAGCTCGGAGCCAGATGCATACACTGTGATCGGTAAGTTATGGGTTTTAATGACCGCTTCAATTAATGGCGTTGCTGAACTCGAGGCAATCGCCATCGGAACACCATCAGACTGAAGCTGATCAATGAACGCCTCAACCCCTCTCATCAGAGGCAGCTGTATCAAACGCTTTTCCATCTCCAAAGTCACTTGGTCAACCATCTCTTCAACAACCAACCCTTTTTCAGGGTAGAGACGCTTTATCTTAGTCATGAAATCAAAGGTCGTAGCGCCGGCGTGTTTTTTGAGCTCTTCTATCTCCATGTGAATACCGATACTCGCTAAAACCTCTTGTTCAACAAGCTTCCACTGCGGCTCAGAATCGACCAACACACCATCCATATCGAAAAGAACAAACATAAACACCTCAAGTTTTTGGACATTATAACTATCCATTAGTCGACTTCGTCATGTATTTGTAGCGATAACCCTATATATTGTGCGAATACTCAAAAGAATGTTGCATAAGGAGATATGCAGATGACACGTGAAGTAGTTGTTCTAAGCGCTATGCGTTCACCAATCGGTGCGTTTGGCGGAAGCCTAAGTTCAATGGAGCCAGCAGAGTTAGCAGGCACCGTTATGAAAGAGGCGGTAGCGCGCTCTAAAGCGGACCCAGAAAAGATTCATTATGTAACGGTTGGTAACTGTATTCCGACAGAGGCACGCTACCCTTACGTCGCACGTGTCGCCTCTATTCAAGCGGGCCTGCCAATGAACTCAGTGGCAATGGCTGTTAACCGCCTCTGTGCGTCTGGTCTTCAAGCTGTCGTATCCAGTGCTCAACAGATAGAGCTTGGTCAGTGCGACTATGCCGTTGGCGGTGGTGTCGAGGTAATGTCACGCGGTACTTACATGGCGCCTGCCATGCGAACCGGCGCTCGCATGGGTGATACGGGCATGATCGACGCGATGGTCTCTGTACTAACTGATCCATTTGGTGCTGGCCACATGGGAATCACAGCTGAAAACTTAGCAGAGAAATGGAACATCTCTCGTGAAGAGCAAGATGAGTTCGCTGCAGAGTCGCAACGTCGTGCTGAAGTAGCCATTAACGAGGGTCGATTCAAAGATCAGATCGTTCCTATTACCCTAAAATCTCGCAAAGGCGAAACCATTTTCGATACGGATGAACACCCTAAACCAGGGACTACCGCCGAAAAACTGAGCGGCATGCGTCCCGCTTTCAAGAAAGAGGGTACTGTAACAGCAGGTAACGCTTCAGGCATCAATGACGGTGCAGCCTTCCTTGTTCTTGCCGATGCCGAAACTGCAAAAGCGAATGGGGAAACACCGATTGCTAAGATTGTCTCTTACGCGGTTGCAGGTGTGCCAAACCACATCATGGGCGAGGGCCCTATCCCATCATCGAAAGCTGCACTGAAAAATGCCGGCCTTACGATTGAAGATATGGATGTGATTGAATCTAACGAAGCCTTTGCAGCGCAAGCAATTGCCGTCGCTAAAGGTCTAGGTCTACCTGCTGACAAAACCAACCCGAACGGTGGCGCTATTGCATTGGGTCACCCCGTTGGTTGCTCTGGTGCATTCATAGCCACTAAAGCGATTCACGAGCTACAAAGGACTGGCGGCAAATACGCGCTCGTTACCATGTGTATCGGTGGTGGCCAGGGCATCGCCGTGATATTTGAACGTATCTAATGCTTTACACTTTAAAAAACCGGCACTAGCCGGTTTTTTTTCGAGCATTTTTCAATCTTTGTACTACATTTGAGTGAACACTAACCAAAAGGAAAACTCATGAGACTATTGCTTGCGCTTCTTCTACCCTGGCTTCAATTTTTTACGATTGGTCGTCCCATAGCAGGGATCTTCTGTTTAATACTTCAGTTAACGCTGATTGGTTGGATTCCCGCCGCCATTTGGTCAGTCTATGCTCTGAGTCAGTACAAGACAGACAAAAAAATAAAAGCCGCGGTCAACTCAGCTGAGTAATCAAATCCAACTCTCATCCGCTCGCGTAATTAATGTACGAAAAACAAAATCACTCTTTTTAATGAGGTAATAACATGGTGCAAATTACGCGACGCGGTGACGTATTACATACCTACGGGGATGTCCCTGCTGCAGGGAGCGACTGTCCTGATTTTACTCTAACGGCTGCTGATCTTTCTGAATTCTCTCTATCAGATCTTGCAGGCAAAACGGCTGTTTTAAATATATTCCCCAGCATCGACACACACACTTGCGCAACCTCAGTGCGCACGTTTAATGAACAGCTAGCCAGTCATGAAGGGGTTGAAGTGATTAATGTCTCGGCTGACCTACCGTTTGCACAAGCTCGTTTCTGTGGTGCCGAAGGGCTAGAACGAGTGAGCAACGCATCGACTTTCCGCAATACTGATTTTGGTAAAAGTCTCGGGGTCGAAATCATCGATTCAGGAATGCGTGGCCTGCTTGCCAGAGCGATCGTAGTGATTCGAGATGGTAAGATTTTACATTCTGAGCTTGTTCCAGAGATCGCTCAACAGCCAAACTATGAAGCCGCTTTAAACGCTGCAACGGCTTAAATCCAATTCAACGGTGCCAGGATTCAATCTGGCACCGCTCTGCTTTTCTTAATTCGAATACCTAATTCCCCTTTTCAAGTTCACTCGACCGCCCTAACTTGATAATCTTCTGTACAAATTTATACCCCCTTAAGGATTTTTCATGAGCAAACTTGAGATGCTACGCAATAACCCAATCGGTTTGGGTTGTATGAACATGTCACACGCCTACAACACCCCTGTTTCAGATGAAGAGGCGATCACAGGATTTCGCGAGGCCTTTGAGATGGGTTACCGTCATTTTGATACGGCGACACTTTACGGTGGCGGTAAAAATGAAAAAGTTGTAGGTCAGGCACTCAAATCGGTGCGCGACGAGATCTTTTTAGCATCAAAATGTGTTCTCTACATCGATCCCGAGAAAGGCAAAGCCTTAGATGGCCGTCCTGAAACCATCAAAGCACAGTGTGAAGCCAGTTTGAAACGCCTGCAGACCGATCATATCGACCTCTATTACCTGCACCGCCGTGATTTTAAGGTGCCTATTGAAGAGAGCGCAGGCGCGATGGCCGATCTGATCAAAGAGGGTAAAATTGCAAGTTACGGTCTATCCGAGATGTCGGCTGACACATTACACGCTGCTCATAAAGAGTGTCCTGTTGCTGCTATTCAAACAGAGTATTCTCTTTGGACGCGCAACCCGGAAATCGCTGTTCTAGAAGCTTGTCGCGAGTTGGACGTTACTTTCGTTGCGTTCAGCCCACTGGCTCGTGGTTTTTTAAGCCTGACTATCGATAACCTAGACGAACTGACTGAAAAAGACATTCGTCGTACCATGCCTCGCTTCTATCCAGAGAATTTTGAACAGAACAAAGCACTGTTAGCTGAGTATGTCGCTATCGCCGAACGTGCAGGCTGCACACCTGCGCAATTAGCGTTGGCGTGGATTCGAGCAAAAGATCCGTCCATTGTCTCTATTCCGGGTACTCGCTTTGTCAAGCACATGCGTGACAATTTGGGGGCTGCTGATGTCACCCTAGATATCGACATAGTAACTGAATTAGAGCAGCTCATTAACCGTAATACCGTTGCCGGTGAGCGCTACAGTGCAGGTCAACAGACCGAAATCGACACAGAGGAGTTTGCATAGTCATGCGCAGCATCACCTCCATAGAGGGTAATACCCAGAAGCTTGACGGCGGTTCAATGTTTGGTAACGCGCCGCGTGCGCTATGGCAACGTTGGATAGAACCGGATGAGCTAAATCGCATTCCCTTAGCCTGCCGTGCAATGCTTGTTCAAGAGAGCAACCCTAAGCGGAACATTTTGGTAGAGACGGGTGTGGGCGCTTTTTTCAGCCCCGAAATGAAAGATCGGTACGGCATTCAAGAGCCAGAGCACTGTTTGATCAACAATTTACAAGCAGCAGGTGTGTCTCATGAAGAGATCGACATTGTGCTGCTAACCCACCTCCACTTTGATCATGCTGGCGGGTTACTGTCAGAATGGCGAGAGGGTGAAGAACCTTATCTACTCTTCCCTAATGCGACCTATTTAGTCGGTGAAGTTCAGTGGCAGCGCGCAAACGATCCCCATGCTCGTGATCGCGCCTCCTATATTCCTATGCTAATCACGCTGCTTGCGCAATCAGGCCGATTAGAGATCATCCCTGAAGGACAGCAGTCAGCAACATTGGGAGAGGGATGGAGACTCCATGAGAGTTCAGGTCACACGCCTGGGCAAATTCTGCCTGAAGTTCAAATGCCAGAAGGTCCCGTTGTCTACCCTGGGGATCTTATTCCAGGCAGCGCTTGGGTCCACCTTCCCATCACTATGGGCTATGACCGTTTTCCTGAGCAGTTGATTGATGAGAAACGACAACTGCTGGAAGGGCTCGTTGAGCGAGGTGGGCGTTTACTCTTTGTTCACGACCCATTTGTAGCAATGGGCCGAGTAACAAAGGATGCTAAAGGCAAGTATTCGGTTGAACATACGGATGAGCAAGTCAGGGCACTGCAACGCTGAAATTCCAACTATTTGGATGCGCGCCATTGATGCAATTTCTGATAGCTCTGTATCAGTCGTTGATGGCGCTCTAAGCCTAATAACTCCAGACCAACAGGCTCCAAACCATAAAATCGAACCGATCCATTCACAGAGCCCACGACTGCATCAACTCTCTCTTTACCGAACATTCGGGTAAAATTCTTAAGGTAGTGCTCAAGTGTCATATCAACACTTAATTCCACTTCAATGACGGCATCCATTGCACGGTAAAAAAGCGCTCGATCGATGGTGTTATCGTTATATTGCAAGAAGGCCTCAACCAACTCTTTAGCCTGGGGTAACTGACCCAGAGCCAAGTGAATCAGCAGTTTTAATTCAAGAATGGTGAGCTGTCCCCATACGCTATTCTCATCAAATTCAACGCCAATCAATGTTCGAATATCGGTGTAGTTATCCAGTTCGCTCTCGTCTAAACGAACCAGCAGCTCTTCTAAGTCCTCGTTACACAGTTCATGCAAACAGAGAATAGCCTCGCGAAACTCCAGTGATTTATTGGTGTTATCCCATATAAGATCTTCAACGGGATAGACCTCTGAGTAGTCGGGAACAAGTATTCGGACAGCCGGTACACCAAGATCATCGTAAACGGCCTGATAGGACTCTTTACCCATAGACTCAAGAATGCCAAACAGTGTTTCAGCCTCCTCTCTGTTAGTGCCGGAAAAATCCCAATCAACAAAAGGATAATCGTACGCATCACTAAAGAATCGCCAGCTGACGAGACCACTAGAGTCGATGAAGTGCTCTACAAAGTTATTAGGCTCAGTCACCTCATGTGAATTAAAGGTCGGTGGCGGAAGGTCATTTAACCCCTCAAAACTTCGACCTTGAAGCAGTTCAGTCAAACTCCTTTCTATCGCAACATGCAGACTGGGGTGGGCACCAAAAGAGGCAAATACGCCACCGGTTTTCGGGTTCATCAGGGTGACACAGGCGACCGGAAACTGTCCGCCCAAAGAGGCATCTTTAACCAACACGGGAAAACCTTGTTCCTCTAACGCCTTAATACCTTCTAGGATACCAGGCCAGCGCTCAAGAACAGGTAACGGAACATCGGGCAGTGCTATCTCTTGCTCTAGAATCTGACGTTTAACCGCACGCTCAAAGATCTCTGAAAGGCACTGAACCTGAGCCTCTTCAAGTGTGTTACCAGCACTCATGCCGTTACTTAAAAAGAGGTTCTCAATCAGATTGGAAGGGAAGTAGATTGTCGCACCATCAGATCGACGTTGAAAAGGTAGTGCGCAGATACCCCGCTCCTCATTACCCGAGTTAGTATCGATCAGATTGGAGCCACTTAGATCTTGATCGGGGTCGTAGATCTCGAGGGTGTACTCATCAAGTAAACCTTCTGGAATCTCATCTTCCTCTGACAGTTCAAACCAACGTTCATCTGGTCGGTGAACAAATTGTGCATCAGCAAGGTCTTGACCAAAATATTGATCGTTGTAAAAAAAGTTACAGGAGAGGCGCTCTAAAAATTCACCCAGAGCAGAGGCCAGTGCGGCCTCTTTAGTAGACCCTTTACCATTGGTAAAACACATGGGAGAGGCCGCATCACGAATATGCAGAGACCAGACGTTGGGGACAATGTTACGCCAAGAGGCAACCTCAATTTTCATTCCGAGATCGGTAAGAATTTGAGTCATCTTTGCGATGGTCTGTTCAAGTGGAGCATCTTTGCCTTCGATGAAGGTTTGACTGTCAGTCGCAACAGCTAGCAGGGCTTGCGCATCCTCATCAAGATTTTCGACCACCTCTATTTGAAACTCGGGGCCTTCCTGCACCACTTTTTTTACGCTACAACGCTCGATGGAGCGAAGTATACCCGTTCGGTCCTTGTCACTAAGATCATTAGGCAGTTCAACACTGATCTTGAAGATCTGTTTATAGCGATTTTCAGGGTCGACAATATTGTTCTGTGCAAGCCGAATGTTATCGGTCGATATCCCTCGCGCTTCGCAGTACACCTTCACGAAATAGGCAGCACACAGTGCCGATGAGGCCAAAAAGTAGTCGAAAGGGCCGGGGGCGGATCCGTCACCTTTATAGCGTACCGGTTGATCGGCAATCACAGTGAAGTCATCAAACTTCGCCTCTAAGCGTAAGTTATCTAGGTAGTTAACTTTTATTTCCATGATCGACCGGTCCTTGTCGTTGAGTATTTGTAAAAGGCCCTAGTAAGCCGGAATAGAATAAGTAGCAGTAACGTGCGCCACCATAGAGTCTTCATCGCCAGAGTAGATATAACACTCACCCACTCCGTTTCTTCGACCAACACGAAGAACACGTGCACGCGCCAGCATATCAACGGGCTTAGGCTTACTTAAAAAATTGATGTTTAGGTTGCCGGTCACCGTCATCGGCGAGGGACCTATTTTGGTCTGTAACGCAGACCAAATGGCCACATCGGCCATACCCATCATAGTTGGTCCCGAAACGGTTCCGCCTGGACGTAAATGGCTATCTTCAACCGTTAATCGCATCAATACCCAACCATCACCCGCCTCTTCTACCGCTCCAAACCCCTCACCCTGAGGGAAGTGATTAGTGAGAAAATCATTCAACTCTTGAACCGTTTGTAACACCTTTCAATCCCCTTAAACTTTAGCTTTGTTGTAGTAGTTTTGCAGTATTAGATAGAGTGAATGCGCATCTTCACTGCCACATAGCTCGCGAATGGAGTGCATACCAAATTGAGGACAACCTATATCCACTGTACGGATGCCAACTTCTGAAGCAGTTATCGGACCAATCGTACTACCACACCCCATATCAGAGCGCACTACGAAACTTTGCACCGGCACGTTCACGTCTTGCGCAATGGCTCGAAACGTTGCACTGGTTTCGCTCGTGGTGGCATAGCGCTGATTGGAATTGATTTTGATCACTGGCCCCGCATTAATCAGCGGGCCATGATTTTCATCATGTTTATCGGCGTAGTTAGGGTGAACACCGTGGGCATTATCGGCTGAAATCATCATAGAGTGACTGATCACACGGTTACGCTCTTCGTTGTTGGGTAAGAGTCGCTCCAACCACTGCGCCAACATTGGGCCTTGTGCACCGCATGCACTCGCACTCCCTACCTCTTCATGGTCAGTACAGACCAATACGGCAGCTTGCTGTCCATCACTCTCTAAAAGCGACTGAAGACCAATAAAACAGCTTAATAAATTATCCAGTCGAGCCGACGCGATAAACTCCTTATTCAGCCCCACCAACGCAGGTGCTTGGACATCATAGAAAGAGAGCTCGTAATCCAAAACGTCAACCACCTCTTTCACACCTTGTTCAAGCAGCTTGGCTTTCAAAAAAGCTCTGAAATCCTGTTTCTTATCCGCTTGCCCTAACAGAACAGGAAGATGTAGCTGTGGATTCACCGTTCGATCTTTATTCGCATCGCGATCAAGGTGAATAGCAAGACTTGGAATCGTTGCAATCGCCTCTTCAAAATCAATCAGAGTGCTGTTAAGGGACCCATCAGTTTGGCGGTATGTTACTCGACCGGCTAACGATAAATCGCGGTCAAACCAAGGATTCAACAGCGCACCACCATAAACCTCAACACCTAACTGGAGATAATTCTCTCGGTAGAGCTCTGGCGTCGGTTTCACTCGGAGGCAAGGTGAGTCGGTATGTGCCCCCACCATTCTAAAGCCCGCATCAAAATTGACAGTATGACGCCACGCGATGATCGATGAGCCGTTTCGACGAATAAAGTAACTCTCGCCAGCCACGGGACTCCAGGCTTCGTGTTCAAACAGCTCTTTGAAACCCGATTGACTCAATCGATCTGCCATCTGTTGTGTGGCATGAAACGGGGTTGGACAATCCGCTAGAAAAGTCAGTAGATTTTGGTTAAAGCTCTCTCGTTCCATTACTGTTTCTCCGCACCCTTTTCGAGCACTTCTATTAATCTGACATCAAAAATCAAAGCGGAATTGGGGGGGATTTCAAGGCTGGGGCTGCGTGCGCCGTAAGCCAAATCAGCTGGAATGAAGAACTCATATCGAGCTCCCTCTTTCATTAACCCAAGCCCCTCTCGCCAACCTTTTATCACCTGATTGAGAGGGAATTTGATCGGCTTTTCTGCTTCAGTCTTGTCGAAAATTCCGCCATCAACACGACGTCCCTCATATTCCACCAACACAACACTGTCATACTCTGGCTTCTTACCTTGACCTTCGGAGATAACTCGATACTGGAGACCAGATTTGCGAACAGTGACGCCCGGCTTCTGGCGATTTTCAGCAAGAAACGCCTCTCCAGCTTTGCGAGTATCATCATTCAATGCTTTCTCGATCAAAGCTTTTCGAAACGCCTCTTTATCTTCAATCTCGTCACGCTCTGGTCCACCATCACAACCGACCAAAATCAGCGAAAACATGGCTAAACCCACAATTCGTAAAACCACCGCAACGACTCCCGCGTAGTAAAAGAAAGATATTTTACATCATGAGGAGAGCTGGCCTAAACTGCTCTCTATCAGATTTTATGTTTTTATTTTGGTTTTGGAGTTTTGGCATGCGAGCGTTACAGCTCTTTCTGGTTCTATCATTAACCCTAGCAACCGGGGTAAAGGCCTCTCTACAGCCGGAAGCCGTTCACTCGAACGCAATTCAATCACTGGTTGCAGGTTTAGAGTCACACCACTATCGAGAACAAGCAGTCGACGATGATCTGTCCGTCAAGCTCTTTAATAAGTTCTTTGACACCGTCGATCCCACCAGAAGCTACCTACTGAAAAGTGATATCGATTCATTAGCTCACCACAAACGCACTCTAGATGATGAGATGCGTTCTGGAGATCTGACGTTTGCCTATGCCGCCTACGAACTTTTTTTGCAGCGTTTCCAAGAGCGCACAGAGCAGATGATCAACGTTCTAAAATCGGACCAAACCTTTGATTTCACCCTAGACGACAGACTTCCAATCAGTCGAGAAGATAAACCGTGGTTTCAAACAAAAAGTGAACAAGATAACTACTGGACTCTGCGTCTTAAAAGTGCGGTTTTAAATTTAAAACTCTCTGGCAAAAATGTTGCTGAAGCAAAGGAGACACTGATTAAGCGTTACGAATCACAGCTTAATCGTGCCTTGCAGACCAACAGTGAAGATATTTTCCAATCGTTCGCTAACGTCATGGCTCGTCTGTACGATCCCCATACAGCGTATTTTTCACCGGCGACCTCAGAGAATTTTGAGATTAACATGAGCCTATCCCTTGAGGGCATCGGTGCGGTGCTTCAAAGCGAAGATGAGTTCACCAAAATTGTTAGCCTTGTACCGGCAGGTCCCGCCGATAAAAGTGGCCAACTGAAACCTGCAGACCTTATTGTGGGCGTCGGGCAAGACAAGGATGGCGAGATCGAAGATGTGGTGGGCATGCGTTTGGATGATGTCGTCGACAGAATCCGTGGACCAAAAGGGTCCGTCGTACGCTTGGAGATCATTCCTTCTACGTCCGCTGACAAGAGCACTCGTAAGATCGTTAAACTAGAACGTCAGCGTGTCAAACTTGAAGAGCAAGCAGCCAAGTCCCGAATCATGGAAGTTGAGCGAGACGGCATAATTCATAAGGTTGGCGTTATTGACATTCCTACTTTCTATATCGATTTTGCTGCCCTTAGAAAAGGTGACAAAGACTACCGAAGTACGACACGTGATGTAGCGATTCTTATCGAGGACCTCAAAAAACAGGGCGTTGATGCACTGGTTGTAGATCTGCGTGAGAACGGTGGTGGCTCTTTACGAGAAGCGAATGAGTTGGTCGGTCTATTTATCAGTCGCGGCCCTACGGTTCAAATACGTGATCTCGAAGGTCGTGTCGATGTATTGGGTGACTACAATCCAGAGACCACATGGACTGGACCGTTGACTGTGGTCATTGATCGTCTCAGCGCTTCCGCTTCAGAGATCTTCGCCGGCGCCATACAAGATTATCGCCGAGGTCTGGTTGTTGGCAGTCGAACATTCGGCAAAGGAACCGTACAAACACTTCAACCGCTGCGACACGGCCAACTAAAATTCACTACCGCTAAGTTCTATCGCATCTCTGGTGAGAGTACTCAGCATCAGGGTGTGGCGCCCGATATTGAGTTTCCATCGATGTTTGATCAGAGTGAAATCGGTGAGAGCGCACTCGACTTTGCCCTACCTTGGGACAAAGTCCGCCCTGTACGCTACGGCAGCTACTCGTCTCTCGATCGCTGGGTACCGGAGCTCCGTAACCGCCATATTCTAAGAACGAAAAGCGACCCTGATTTCCAACATATGCGAGACACCATTGATCTAATCAACGAACAGAAGATGATGCAGTGGTTGCCGCTTAACGAGCAGCAGTTAAAAGCTCAGCGTGACCAAATGGAGCAGGCTCAAATTGATCTTGAGAATGCACGCCGAATGGCCAAAGGGGAACCACCCATTAAAACGCTTGATGAATTACTCACAGAGAAAATTCCCGGTGAAGAGATCCAAGATCCTGACAGTGAAGCCGTGCTTCGTGAAGCCAGTGAATTGAGTATCGATATGATTGAGATGTTCTATCAAGAAGATCAGTCTCGGCTTGCCGGTTGAGACTGCTCAAAAAAACACCAATTACGCTTCCCACCCTTCTCACAACACTGTATAATTTCGCCCTCTTTATAACTCCGCATGCTTGCACCCATCAGCTCAGCAAGCCACCGGAGATGACGATGAACCGACCCTATGAAGCTGATGTCATAGGCTAGTGTGCCACCCCCTGGCACCCAAAATAGGACACTTTCATGAGCGAAAGCTTTGCTGAACTGTTTGAAGAATCCCTCAAAGAACTTGCGATGACTCCAGGTACCCTAGTAACTGGTACTGTTGTTGATATCGATGCTGATTGGGTAACTGTTAATGCTGGCCTTAAGTCTGAAGCGGTTATTCCACGCTCTCAGTTCCTTAACGATGCGAACGAACTTGAAATTAACATTGGTGATGACGTTAAAGTTGCTCTAGAAGCTGTAGAAGACGGTTTCGGTGAAACCAAACTTTCTCGCGAGAAAGCGAAACGTTCAGAAGCATGGGAAGTTCTTCAGACTAAGTTTGAAGCGGAAGAGATTGTTAAAGGTTACATCTCTGGCAAAGTTAAAGGTGGTTTCACTGTAAACGTCAACAACATTCAGGGCTTCCTACCAGGTTCATTGGTAGACGTTCGCCCAGTACGTGACGTTGATCACCTAGAAGGCAAAGAACTTGAATTCAAACTGATCAAACTTGATCAGAAGCGTAACAACGTTGTTGTTTCTCGCCGTGCAGTTCTTCAAGAAGCTAACAGCGCACAGCGTGATGAGATTCTTGCTGATCTTGAAGAAGGCCAAGCGGTTAAAGGTTACGTTAAGAACCTTACTAACTACGGTGCGTTCATCGACCTTGGCGGCGTTGACGGTCTTCTACACATCACCGATATGGCGTGGAAACGTATCTCTCACCCAAGCGAAATGCTAACTCCTGGTGATGAGATCGACGTTAAGATCATCAAATTCGACAAAGAGAGCGGTCGTATCTCTCTAGGTCTTAAGCAGCTATCAGAAGATCCATGGGAAGCGATCAAGAACCGTTACCCAGCAGGTACTCGTGTATCAGGTAAGGTAACTAACCTAACTGACTACGGCTGTTTCGCATCTCTAGAAGATGGCGTAGAAGGTCTAGTTCACGTTTCAGAAATGTCTTGGACTAACAAAAACATTCACCCATCTAAAATCGTACAGGTTGGTGACGCAGTAGAAGTTATGGTTCTTGACGTTGATGAAGAACGTCGTCGTATCTCATTGGGTATCAAACAGTGTACAACTAACCCATGGGCTGCATTCTCTGAGCAGTACGCTGCTGGCGATAAAGTATCTGGCACAATCAAGACGATCACTGACTTCGGTATCTTCGTCGGTCTAGACAACGATCTAGACGGCCTAGTCCACATGTCAGACATCACTTGGGAAGCGGATGCTGAAGCTGCACTTCGCGACTACAAGAAAGGCGACGAAGTTGAAGCGGTTATCCTATCGATCGATGCAGAGAAAGAGCGTATCTCTCTTGGCGTTAAACAGCTAGAAAGCGATCCATTCTCTGAGTTCCTAGCGGGTCACGAGAAAGGTGCTATCGTTACAGGTACTGTTACAGCAGTTGAGCCGCGCGCTGCAACTGTTGAACTTGCTGAAGGTATCGAAGCTGTTCTTAAAGCATCTGACATCGCTGCAGAGCGCATCGAAGATGCTACAACTGCTCTAAACGTTGGCGACAGCGTTGAAGGTAAGATTGTAGGTGTTGATCGTCGCAACCGCGTTATCACCTTCTCTGTCCGTGCAAAAGATCAAGCTGATGAGAAAGCTGCTCTTAAAGCCGTACAGAACGCTGAAGTTGAAACTGCTGGTCCAACGACTATCGGTGACCTTATCAAGCAGCAGATGGGTCAGTAATCCTAAGATTACCGACACACTAAGAAAGAGCGCTTCGGCGCTCTTTTTTTTGGCTGTTAGATAGCCATATTGAACCTCTTATCGACAATCATTAGACTGCTATAAATTCAAAAAAGGGCTCTAGATTGAAACGTATCGATACCCTCCACTCAGATATAACATTCAGCGAACTGGCTTATGGTGTTTGGCGACTCGCAGAATCTAATCCAACCATCTCCAGCACTGAAGCAAAAATCCAAGCTTGTTTGGATCAGGGTATTACGACCTTTGACCATGCAGATATCTATGGTGATTATCAGTGTGAGCAACACTTTGGTGATGCGTTAAAGGCCAACCCCTCACTGCGAAGCCAGATGGAGTTGGTTAGCAAATGTGATATCGCGCTGATCTCTGAAAAATATCCACAACGCCGAGTAAAGTACTACGACACCTCACAGAAGTATATTTTTCAGCAGGTCGAACAGAGTCTAAAACACTTAAACAGTGATTACCTAGACACACTATTGATACACAGACCTGACCCTTTAATGGATGTCGAAGAGACTGGAGCAGCACTGGATGATCTTATTAAACAGGGGCTGGTTAGAACCGTTGGCGTCTCTAACTTTTCAGTTTGGCAGTGGAAACTTCTTCAGTCCAAGATGACCAATCGACTGATCACCAATCAAATTGAGATCAACCTGTTTGAGCAGAGCTCACTTTGGGATGGAACACTCGAAGCGATGCAACTCGATCAGCTTCTGCCGATGGCCTGGTCACCACTGGCTGGCGGTCAACTGTTTAACCAATCACTTAATCCAGAGCTAGAGAGCGTACTTAAACGAATCGAGCAGAACCAACATTGCCAACGCGAACATATCGCATT
>Ga0102948_1000071_pt1 | contig 35265 bp, 23 predicted proteins | sample SalPonA_A_H2O_MG_FD_78211 | JGI IMG/M metagenome (GOLD analysis project Ga0102948, IMG submission 78211) | Water microbial communities from South San Francisco under conditions of wetland restoration - Salt Pond MetaG R2A_A_H2O_MG | ecosystem: Environmental > Aquatic > Non-marine Saline and... | reverse complement strand
GCCATCGCCATCGATGTTGACGACCAGCTTATCGGGAAAGGCCACTTTTGCACCAATCGCGGCGGGCAGGCCAAAGCCCATCGTGCCGAGACCGAGTGAACTGACGTAGGTGCGCGGTTCGCGGAACTTGTAGAACTGGGCAGCCCACATCTGATGCTGGCCCACGCCGGTTGTGATGATGGCTTCACCGTTGGTCTCCTCGTAGAGCACCTCGATCGCTTCCTGCTGCGTGATGTGTCCGCTTTTATCGTAGCTGAAGGGGTGTTCTTCCTTCCAGCCGTTGATCGTTGCAAACCATTCGCTCAGGTCGGGTTTCTTGAAATCCTTTTTCGCCAATTGGCAGAGGCGGCCGAGCGCATACTTCACGTCGGAGTGGATCGGGTGGTGGACACGTTTGTTTTTGTGATGCTCAGACACATCGATGTCGATGTGCACGATCTCGGCGTCCGGGGCGAATTTTTCAACCTTGCCGGTTATGCGGTCATCGAAGCGGGCGCCGGCACAGATGAGGAGATCGCTGTCACAAACCGCCCAGTTGCCAGCTACCGTCCCGTGCATGCCGAACCAGTAGAGCGACTGCGGGTGCTGCGCGTCAAAGGCACCGATGCCCATCAGGGTTGAAGCAACCGGCAGGCCGGTCAGTTCGGCAAATTCACGCAGTTCCTTGTGCGCCTCGCCGGAGATGATTCCACCTCCAGTGTAGAGCACCGGACGCTTGGCTTTTTCGATGAGCTTAAGCACTGGTGCGAGAAGATCGTCCGAGGCTTCCGGGTGGGTGACATCGCCCTGATAGCCGGGTAATTCGAGGGCGGATGGGAAAGTCGGTGCGAAGATCGCCTGCTGCACATCTTTCGGGATGTCGATCACCACGGGACCGGGGCGGCCGGTTTGAGCGATGTGGAAGGCCTCTTTGACGACGCGGGGGAGGTCTTCTTTATCCAGAACGAGGTAGCTGTGCTTCACGATGGGAAGCGTCATGCCGTAGAAGTCGGTTTCCTGGAAAGCGGCCTTTCCGATAAATTGCTGGTAGACCTGACCAGTGATAGCGATCAGTGGAATGCTATCCATGAAGGCATCTGCAATGCAGGTCACGAGGTTTGTCGCGCCGGGGCCAGACGTCGCCATACAGACGCTGGCTTTACCCGTCGCGCGGGCGTGTCCGTGTGCCATAAAGCCGCCTCCTTGCTCGAAGCGGGGCAGAATGGTGCGAATTTTTTTGCTCTTGGTCAGGGCTTGGTGCAGCTCCATGGAAGCACCGCCCGGGTAGGCATACACCACATCCACTCCCTCGCGCTCAAGTGCAGCGACAAGGACGTCTGCACCCTTCATTTCGGGGCCGATCTCATCCTTCTTCGGGAAGTCGATAGTTTGTTCTGTTTTCATTTTTCTGTGGTGTTTTGCGTTTCGGTAATCGCTGGCGACGAGAGGTGCCGCTGCGGGAAGCGTGGTAAAAAGACATCAAAGCCTGTTTGAATCAAGCCCGTAAAATCTCTTTCGGACAAGCAGGCAAGCGGGGGTTGTCAGTCAACCGAATGCGCTATCTTCTCCGGAAACGGGCGCCGTGAGACTTCGGATAGGAAAGAGTAGGGTTCAAATGCTCTTGAAATCGAATCGCAATTCGATCGTCAATTCACCGGAGGCGGGCGCGCCGGCATCGACCAGCAGAAGATAAACCCCTGGATTGGGTGCGTTGAATCCATCTTCGGGAGGATCCGCCGGAATAAAATGGAAGATGCCGTTCGTGTTTGAGCCGAGACGGATTTTTATCTGTTCGCCGGCTTCGGTAAGGATTGCCTCCCTGCCATTTATTGCGATCTGCGCCCGCGTTGCCATGGCCCAGCGCACCCGGGCACCAGGTTCGAGGCCTTCTAAATGGTCGGTAACGCTGAAACTTTCTTCGCCGATTTCAAAGCGCCGGTGGACGGCTTCAGCCTGACCGGCAAAAACCTCACTCAAATCGATCCCGGCGCCGGATGCATCAAAGTCGGTAAAACGGGCCCTCCCGCCGATCCGGTGTAGCGCGTCGTTTATCGTCAGTGTGTTGTGGCTCCGGTTGTTAAGGCGGAAGATGTCCCAGCGCTCGCCCTCCTGACGGAAGTCCCATAAGGAGATGCCGCTACGCTCCAGACTCTGGTAGCGCTGCATGCCTAGGTCGAGAGCCCAGCGCACGCCTTTTGCCTCCATCACGAAGGAGCCGGCATCCATTTGGCCGTGGTTGAGGTCGGCTTTGCCCCCCTTGCAGGCGAGGTAGAAGGCTTCGGGATCCTCCCAGCAACTGCGGAAGACGGCGACCGGATTTTTTCCTCTTCCGTGCCAGGCGAGAGGGCGCTCGATCGTGGATTGACTGGTATCCGCATCCGGCCACCAGAGGATCGGCAGGATGCCCAGCCAAACGGGTGGTGTTTTCTCGAGGCCGCTTTGGAGCAGTCTCTTTTGCCGCATCGCCAGTTCCGGTTGGCCGAGTTCGCGGGCAAACCAGAGCATCGCGCGCTGCAGGCTGGGGCCCTCGCGACCGTCGCTGAAATTAAAGAAACGGCCCGTCGGCCCTGCCAGGTGGAGCTGCGCTTCTGCACTCTGCAGAAATCCCGGAGCCTGTTCCATTTCCCAACTCGTGCCGAGAGCAGAGCGGACCCCCTCGATCATCATGCACTGATAGACGGTGCCGTAGGCCCAGTAGCCCGGGCCTTCCGGATAGACCCCGTCGGGTGCGTAGGCACTCAAACCGTTTTTGATGCTACTCCGCGCGGCCTGTAGCATCGATTCAGCTGCTTCCGGGTAGGCGTCAGCGATCGCGAGTGCTCCGAGCGTGAGCCCGCCGAGACAGACCTGATTCCAGTTCATGTCTGCGCGGAGCCACCACGCATGGTTATCAACAGCCCGAAGTCCGGGTCTCAGACCCAGCTCGAAAAGCCCGTTTTGGATTTTGAGGCGACTCTCCGGTAGGAGGTCGTGGTAGAGCCAGTCGTAGCCCAGGGCGACAGCAGCGGTCATTTCTCCGAGATCGAGAAAATGCCCCGGATTCCAGTCTTTGAACTGGATGACCTGCAGCAGCTCCGCCTCGGCGCGGCGGGCGTAGCGCAAGTCCCCCGTAAGATGACGGGCCATGGCCCAAGTCGAGATGCGGCCGAGGGCCTCACGCGAGACGAAGAGCAAGCGATGGCCCTCCTTCCGGCGCTCCAGCAGCGGCTGCTCCATAAGGCGGTCCGCCTCGCTCAGTAGTTGATCCACGAGCTGGCCGAGCAAGGGGTCCCGTTCCGCCTTCGCTCGGATGCTCTCCCAGGTGCCCGCCTCAACCATCAGGCGGGGCTGGGAGGAATCCAGTCTTTGCAAAATAGCCTCGTCCGCCTTTAATGTTGTGACCACCGGTAACAAAAATAAGAAGGCAAGGGCGAGGGATTTGCGCGTTGGCTTCATCAGACAGTAAATCCCTTAGAGTCTACAATAGTAGCGGGCCGGTTCCAGAAATTCGGGCCTCCAAGCAGGGAAATTCATCTCGAATGACCGGATCGGAGAATAAGTCGCCCCGCAACCGAATACTGTTGGAGCAACTGAAGAGAGGCGACTGTCGCTCTGGCGGGCAGCCACGGGTCCTGGTCCCCGAAACAGAACAGGTCGTAGGCTACATCTGCTCCAGCGTGGTAATACCAAGTAGTTCGAGACCCGTCTTCAAGATCGTTCTGGTTCGGGCGCAGAGAAGGAGGCGGCGCGCGCGGACCGCAGGGTCTTCGACCATCACCTTATCGGCGTTGTAGAAAGTGCTGTAGGCTCCCGCCAGCTCATACAGGTAGGTGCAGAGAAAATGCGGTCGCAAGTCGTTGAGCGTCATTTCGAGAGCGTTGACGAAGCTCATCAGTTTGCGGGCCAGACTGAGCTCGGCATCGGTCTCCAGCGGGCTGGCACCTTCGATCGGAGACGCGGGATCGAGTTGCGCCTTGCGGAAGATGCTGTTGATTCTGGCGACCGCATAGAGAAGGTAGGGTGCCGTATTTCCCTCGAAACTGAGCATACGGTTCCAGTCGAAAACGTAGTCCTGCGTGCGGTTGCTGGATAGGTCTGCATACTTTAATGCGCCAATGCCAACCGCTTCTGCGATGGTGCGTCGTTCATCTTCGGCGAGGTCGCCGTTTTTCTCCGTTACCACCCGGAAGGCCCGCTCCCGGGCTTCGTCGAGGAGTGCCTGAAGCTTGATGGATTCGCCCGACTTTGTCCTAAAGGGCTTCTTATCTTCACCGAGGATCGTGCCCCACCAGACGTGGGTCATGTCCGGTAGTGGATATCCTTTGGCCTTAAACCATTTTTCAGTGGTAAGGAAGAGCTGCTGGAAATGGTCTTGCTGCCGCGAGTCGGTCAGGTAGACGACTTCGTCGGCTTTAAACTCCTCCACCCGGTAGAGGATAGTTGCGAGGTCCGTGGTCGCGTAGTTCGAGGCGCCGTCCTTCTTCCGAATGTTGAAGGGGTAGGGGCGCTCGTTGTCGCGGGCGAATTTTTTAACCTCATCGTGCCAGACCACAAGCGCACCCTCGCTCTCCTCGGCGAGGCCGGTCTCTTTCAGTTCGGCGTAGATGCGCTCGACTTTGTCTCGGTAGAAAGATTCGCCGAGCGCGATGTCGACACGCACGCCCATTTGCTCGAAGAGCTTGTCGAAGGCAGCCATGGAGATATCGACGATCTGTTGCCAAAGCCCCGTGTTTTCCGGGTCTCCGTTCTGGAGCTCAACGAGTTCCTCGCGGGAAATATCGCGCAGTTCCGGCTGTTCTTTCTCGAGAGCCGACCCGTCCTTGTAGAGCTGGTCGAGGGTAGCGAGAGCGTTTTCACCAAGGTTTGCCAGATCGATACGGTCGCGCTTAATCTTCATGATCAAGGTGCCGAAGTTGGTGCCCCAGTCACCTATATGGTTGTCCCGGATCGTGTCGGCGCCGCAAAAATCCAACAGCCGCGCGATCGCTTCACCGATTACCATCGGACGCAGATGTCCAATGTGCGCTTGTTTGGCAGTGTTGGCGCTGGGGTAGTCGATCACAACTTTGCGGCCGAGGCGGAGAGCACGGGCGCCGGATTGATAGTCTGAGCCAGAAGAGTAGGCGAGCAGCCAGCGCCAGAGGAAATCCGTCGTCAGTGTGAAGTTTATGAATCCCGGACCGGCCAGACTGAGTCTTACTAGGCTTGGGTCAAGCCTGCCGGAGCTTTCCAGTGCGCGAATTAAGGTCTGGCCAAGGTCACGTGGATTCAGGGCATTGCGTTTGGCGTGCGCAAGGACCCCGTTTGCCTGGAAATCGCCGAATTTTGGATCAGCGGGACGGACGACGGGGTCAAAATCGGGACCAAATGCCCCTAGGCCTGCAGTCACTTCGCGGACCACCTTTTCTATTTCCTGTGATGGGTTAAACCAAACCTGCATGAGGCCAAGCAAGGTTTCGGCGGCCTTTGGTCAAGCTTGAAGCAAAGGTCTGGCTGGTGTTTGAAAGCCCGGGTTTATTCTCTTTTTCGTTACGTTTATTTTTGTCCGAATGGACTTTAAGCTCGACATTCGCGCATTAATGCCTAGTGCATAAAGGTTTATGCCGCTCCAAGCGGATCCACCAATATAACAAGCATCACTCATTAAATGAGAAAAAAGATCATTAGTGCACGCAAATTCATTAAGCCTTCATTCAGCTACTTGGTAGAGAAAAAGCGCGATGGCGGGGAATTTTCTGACGAAGAAATCCGTTTTATCGTTGATTCCATCCTTGACGAAGAGATGCCGGAGTTCCAACAGGCCGCATTTGCCATGGCGGTTTATTTCCAGAACATGTCTGCCCAGGAAACCGCGGTCTTTGCAGAAGAGATGATGTTATCGGGTGAGGTTATTGATCTCACATCGATTTCGCGTCCGAAGATTGATAAATACTCGACAGGAGGCGTCGGTGACAAGACCACTCTAGTGCTGGCACCTCTGGCGGCGGCTTGCGGAGTTGTCATGCCCACAATGAATGGGGTTGATGAAGAGTATGTGATCAGCAATCTGGATAAGCTTTCCGCGATTCCCAAGTTCAATCCGGTCCTTGATCTCAAAGGGTTCATCGCCCAACTCAAGAAAGTCGGCTGCACTTTTATCCAGCAGGATGAGGATATCGCGCCGGTTGATAAGATGCTCTACAAACTTCGCCTCCAGACGGGGACAATACCAAGCTTACCGTTGATTACTGGCTCTGTTTTGAGCCGAAAGCTGGCCGAAGGTGCCGAGGGGCTTGTCATTGATGTCAAATGGGGCAACGGGTCGTTTATCAAAGATGTAGAGCAGGCAAAGCAGCTCGCCCGTTCGATCACCCGCGTCGGTCGCTCCATGAAGCGCCGCTGTGTTGCTTTGGTCACAGACATGAACCAGCCGCTTGGTGACACTGTCGGCACGGCCTTGGAGATCAAAGAAGCAATCCAGTTGCTAAAGGGTGAAGGTCCCGAAGATTTGAAAGAACTAGTGTTAAAATTGGGTATGGAGATCGTCCGACTGGCAGGTGTGGCCGGCTCGACCCTTTCTGCGAAACAGACCGTTCAGCGGCATTTGAAGGACGGATCGGCTTTGGCCAAGTTCAAAGAAATGATTGAGGCGCAAGGTGGTGATACCTCTGTCATCGACGATCCCGATAAATTTCCGACAGCGAAGCACATTCGAAAGCTGCCCGCACCCAAGCGAGGCTACGTGCATACTATTAATGCCGGCTTGATTGCTGAGGGCGTGGCTAAACTTGCGCAAAAGAAGAACGGGAAATACGATCCTGCCGTCGGTGTGTCTGAAATCAAGAAAGTCGGCACGCAAGTCAAGCAGGGCGAACCTCTCATGATGATTCACTACAACGATGAAGCAAAGATGGAAGAGGCGCTCGAGTTTCTCAAGACGGCTTACCGTCTTGCTCCGAAACGTCCAAACCCACCCGAATTGATCGTCGAGCGGGTCGCTTGATTTCCTCAAAACCCCGTCATATCGACGGGGTTTTCTTTTGGATTAGAGTATATGCGACTCACCCAAGCTCCTCATCTAGAATTTTGAAGAAAGAGTTTTGGTTTACGCAATAGCTCACCCACAAGGCAGCTGTGATGGTCCTTAGAACGTTGTGCTCTCCCTTTGGAAGGGGTTGGCAACATGGGCCTTAATTACAGGTTCTCATTTTGGGAAATATTTTTGATTAGGCCAGCAAACAGTAATATTACAATTCATCCCAGCGGCGGATGGTGGCCTCGGTGTCCAAGGTAAAGCCCTGCTTGCTGGCGTTGCTGGCACCATTCAAGAGGAAAGGATTGGTCAAAGTCAGCGTTTCCAGTTCGGAGATGACATTACGTGCGTTGTCGCTGCTTCCGCTATTGGTAAAATGGTAAACCTGTTGGCCGGAGCTGGTGCGTGAGGTGCTCAAATCGGCCCCGGAACCAAGAATGGGCAATCGCTGCAACTGGCCCCGGACGCGGCAGAGCTTCTCCGGATCGAGTGTATCCTGAGGGTCGAGCGAATCGTTAATGGTGACCTACTGGTTGCTCGGAAATTCGTCTCCCGAAGCGTAGGTCAGGGCCACTGCGACCGACTCACTCGTTTTACTTGTGCCTCCCCCGGCCAGAGTGACCGCATTCCAAGTGCCACCCTCGAAGACTTCAAGGTTCCAAATATACCGATAACTGGCCAGTTCTGAAGTATCGGTGCTCGTGGTAAACACGAAAGTGCGCATCTGAACACCCACGCCATCGCGCGCCGTCGCGACGCTGTCCCCGTCCATCAAAAAGTCCCGCTCGATGGTAGGACTATAAAACAATTGCAGAGCAGCTTGAGCGGAACTCTGCCCGATAAAACTGCAGAGAAGACAGATTAAAAGGAGCCTGAGCTTGGGCATGATATGCATCGGATCAGTTTTGAGATGAGCCGATACAGAACCCGGGGGAGTGATCGACGCGGTGTAGAAGGTAAAAAGAAGCTTATCGAATAGTTACGAAAAGCACCTCTTTTATGGCAAACATTTAACTGTTTCAAAAAAGTGAAAATGGCAGGCTTTTGTGGCTACAGAAATTTGGTGATCGGTCTGGACTACGTTCGGCATAATTTCAGCATGTCATGCATGCTCAGACTAGTGATCCTCTTGTTTTTGCTTCCAACATTCAGCGCTCTGTTGCCGGCAAAAGAAATACCGAAGATGGCGGGTGGCCGGATCGAGCCGCACTGGAATGAGGCAGGCACAGCCTTCACCTTTCTGAAAGACCATTTGGATGGCTCGGTCAGCTATTACCGTGTGGATGCCGAGACCGGGGCCATCACGCCGATTGAACGTGCGGTCTTTGAGAATTCCGAACCGGAAGCGATTCCAGAGCTTGAGGTTTTTCGCGATAAAAAGCCATCCAAGTCAGGCGACCGGCCGGCGAAGATTACCTTTATCAATCAAATCGACCGGACGATTCGTCTGCTCTGGGTCGACACGGGTGGCGAGGAGAAACACTACGCCTGGATTAAGGTGGGCGAGTCTCTGGAGCAGACGACGTTCGCGGGACACGTCTGGAAAGTCATGGATAATCGCGGCGGGCTTCGCGGCTATTACGAAGCCGCTGCGGGGCGCGCACGAGCGGTGGTCGATGGCGAGGTCATCGAGGAAGAAGCGAACAGAGAGGCGAGGGCGACGGAAGTGGGATCGCCGGACCGGAACTGGAGCGCCTTCGTCGCCGACGACCAGCTCTGGGTGCGGGAGGTGGCCACGGGCCGGGAGTTTCAGCTATCAAAGGATGGCACCGCAGAGAACTCCTATCGCCGCAGCGCGATCCATGCGCGGTCGATCAGCCTGGTTCGGGACAAGTCCGATTATCCCGAATCACTGCCCGAGGTCTACTGGTCGCCCGACTCCACGGCACTCATCGCGGTGCAGACAACCGTTGTGCCCGAGCCTGTCGTGACGCTCATCGAAAGTGCGCCCAAAGATCAGCTCCTGCCGAAGCTACACACCTATCCTTATCTCCGGGCTGGTGATCCCATACCGCAGCCGACGGTTCGCCTGTTTGACATTGAGAAGATGGCTCAGATCGAGTTCGATCAATCTGGATTGGATGATCCCTGGTCGACCAGTCATTATCTGTGGGCGGAGGATTCCTCGCGTTTCACCTTTCTCTTCAACCAGCGCGGCCACCAGATGCTACGGGTCGTCTCCATTGATCGAGAGACCGGAATCCGGATCGATTTGGTCCGCGAGGAGTCGGCTACCTTTATCGACTACTCGCGCAAGCTCTGGCTGCATTGGACGGAGGATGGAGAGGAACTGCTCTGGATGTCCGAGCGTGATGGGTGGAACCACCTCTACCGCTTCGACGCGCGCACCGGTGCCCTGGTCAATCAAATTACCTCGGGGGAGTGGATGGTGCGCCGGGTGGAAGCGGTCGATGAAGCCGAGGGAGTAATCACCTTTGACGCGATGGGGGTGATCCCCGGACAGGACCCGTATTATGTGCATCGCTGCCGCGTCAACTTCGACGGGAGCGGCTTTCGCATCCTAACCGAGGGCGATGGGACCCATACCATCCAAACCTCGCCTGACGGGCGCTGGTTCATCGCCACCTGGTCCCGGGTCGATCAGCCGCCGGTGCATGAGCTCAGAGACGCGGCGACCGGAGCCCTCGTGAGTGAACTATTCGAAGCGGAGGTCACGGATTTTCGCTTTCCCGAGCGTTTTGTCGCTCCTGGGCGGGATGGAGAGACACCTATTTACGGGGTGATTCACCGTCCGGCAGACTTCGATCCGGCGCAGAAATATCCCGTCATCGAGGCCATTTACGCGGGGCCGCATGGTTATTTTACGCCCAAGGCGTTTCAGGCTTACCACGAGTTTGTCCAGCACGTGGCGGATGAGGGATTCATCGTCGTGCAGATGGACGGCATGGGCACGAACTGGCGCTCCAAGGCCTTTCATGATATTGCCTGGCAGAACCTCGCGGATTCCGGTTTTCCCGACCGGAAGGCATGGATCCGTGCCGCCGCGCGGCATGAGCCCGCGATGGACCTGAGCCGGGTCGGCATTTACGGTGGCTCCGCCGGGGGGCAGAGTGCGGTGCGCGCATTACTGGACCACAGTGACTTTTATCATGTAGCCGTGGCGGACTGCGGGTGCCACGACAACCGCGTCGATAAGATCTGGTGGAATGAAGCCTGGATGGGGAAGCTTGGTCCGCATTACGAACGCAGCTCAAATACGGTGGATGCCCACAAGCTTCAGGGGAAGCTTCTGCTTACGGTCGGTGCTCTGGATCGAAACGTCGATCCCGCCAGCACGATGCAGCTTGCCGCTGCGCTGGAGGAAGCCGAAAAAACCTTTGACCTGATCGTCATGCCGAACCGGGGGCATGGAGCGATCGAGAACTCCTGGGGGCGCGCCCGGCGGGTGGCGTTTTTCCGGGAGCATCTGCTCAGCGATCAGTAGAGGGTTCATCGCCCTTGTGGGTATGGTGCGCTTAGCTCCGATCCTGAATTCTTCGGAATTCCGTATTTCGAATCCAACCACGGGCTTCCCCCTCGGTGATCACCTTCAGGTATTCGCCATGCTGATCGAGGACGCGACCACGTTCGCCCGGCCGGCAAAGGCCGGACTGCGGAGCAGCGCTGGCCGGTGCCGCGTGTAGGGTAGTGGGTGTATCGACGATGAAAATACCACGGGCGGGGAGGTCGCGGTTGAGATAGAGAGCGATGCCGGAAAGGATCAGAATCCCGGGGCCGATGAGGCGCATCGCCTTGAACGACAGACTGGCGCCGAAGCGACCGAAGAGTGGCAGCAGGAAAGCGCCGAGACTTAGCCAAAAGGCGACGGCGAGCCAGGCGATCCACGCCGACGGGCTGAGTATCCGGCTGCCGATTAAATACCATTCAGGGTGTGTATTTGGCAGACTGAGGACCTGCCGCAAAGCTCCCAGCTTGAAATGATACTCTTCGTTTAGTGGATCAAGTAGCAGCGCTCGCTCAAGGTGCCAGGCCGCAAGACTCACTTGTTGCGTCTGGTAAAGAGCAAGCGCCAGGTTGTGATGGGCTGCTGCACTTTCCTCCTGCCGGAGCGCCTCCTTAAAAAAGCTTTGCGCTTTTTCGTATTCAGATGCGTGATACGCTTCACTGCCTTTTTGAAAGGGATCCGCAGAGAGGAGGATTGCGCTGAGTGATAGGAAAAAGAGGTGCAGTAAGATCTTCATAAAGCGTTGAGTATCCTTTCCAATTGTCCGGAAGATCTTTCCAGGGGCTGTTTTGAATTGCCACCGAAGCGATGGGCATCGGCTTCCTTAAAAAAGGTAAGGCAAATTTCGTGGAGGTCATCTGGAAGTTGCGCTGCAATTTCGTGGGCGTCGGCATTTTGCATCGAACGTCTGACCCGGATGGTGGCCTTGTGGCGAAGGGCCGATTGTGCGTGCTGGTAAAAGGCCTCCGCGTTTCCGGAGGCAAGTGCCCGCCGGTAGTCTTTCTCTAAAAGCTTCAGCTGCTTCCGAGCCTCTGCGCACAGCCGAAAAGTCGGGTCTTCCCGGTTTCGACGCTGCCGGTGCAACCAGTTCGAAATCCCCGCAAGCAACAGGGCGGCAGATAGATTGGCAGCGAGAAAGAAAGGAGACTCAAGGATAGCGAAATCGGGGGCACGTGCCGGTTCGGGGCGGTAATTCAAGGTAAGCATTGCCTCTTCTGCGGTGAGGGCACGGGAAAGCGGCAATGAACCATCCTCAGCCACAGGGGGCGGAAGCCGGGCAGGTTCGGAGAACCTGCGTTCTGCCGCTTCGACGTCGATCGGAATCGGTGGGGCGACAAGCTCGACATATTCTTTCAACTCCGGATCGAAATAGGAGAAGCGGGTCTCGGGCAGTTGAAGGCGACCGGCCTTCTGTGGTATGAAGACATAGTCAAAGCGCAGTTCACCCCGCAGGCCGAGCGGGTCATCAGATTCAAAGTTCCTCTCGGGGGAGTAATTTTTCCATTCGGTGGTTTCGGGAAATCCCGGTTCATTGATCCGTTCGAAATTACCACTTCCCTTGAGAACCACGGAGAACAGGATTGGTTCACCCTCGAGGCAAGACTCGCCGTCGGAGGCGACCTCGAGAGCCATTTTACCGATTGCTCCGGTGAAACTCTGCGGTTGGTCCGCTTCAGGAAGCGGAAGCACCTCAATTTCTCTCGGTTCGGTGAAGACGTTGATCCGCTCGGAACGCCCAAAGAAATCGTCGAAAAGACTGCTGCCGAACGGGCTCTGGCGCAGGTTATTTCGACTGTTTTGGCCCGGCAACCGCGCGGTGAGTCCAAATTGAAAACTGATTTCCTGAGCACCAGTCTGAATCGGAGTGAGCGAAAGCCGCCAGGTGAGCGTGCGATAGCGGCGTCCGTTGGCCAGTTCGACATCTTCGCGGAAATCGTCGGGCAGCTCGCTAATAGTAAACCCGTTGGCACTTCGGTCGAAGGAGTTCAGCCCACTGAGTTGGACGCTTTCTTCCAGGAATAGTTTAAGCTCAAGCGAGATGGTTTGGCCGATAAAAATTTGATCGGGAAGTTCAGCTTCGAGAAAGACAAGCTCGTCACGGGTGGGTCCAGCGTCGGCTGTGCGTTCAACGACTTCAAGCGTGGCAGCCGGTATACGCAGGTTTTCACCGCGGTAGTTCAACGTGTAGCCCGGTAGGGTAAAGGTGCCTGCCCTCGGGGCATTGGCATCAATGAGCAGGCTCTGCGTGACGCTGTATTCGGCAGTGCCGTTAATAATACGCGTCCGCTGACCGCTCGAAGTGCGCCCATTGCTGAGCCTCAGTTCGTGACCGTCAGGTATCGGGAGGGCGTCGATCCGTTCGACCTCGGGGCGACGGTCGGTGCTGCGTTCAGTGATCTCCACGATGTATTGGCTTGAATCACCAAGTGCGATGCGCGGCGGGTTGAAGCGAGCGGACACCTCGACTTCAGCCAGTAGCAGCGGCTGGATGACAAGGCTTATAATAAGGCTAATGGAAATAAAACGCATATTTATTCTTACCAGTCTTGAAGGGAGCCTCCTCTGCCGGTTGAGGGCTTGGCAAAGGGGAGAATTTCTTCTTTCCCACGCAGGCTGTCGAGCAGGTCCTGCGCTTCTTGTATTGTCATGCCTTCGATGGCTGCGGTTCCCCCATTCTGCGTGCGGCCACGAGTCGCCTCTTCGCCGGTTTGGTCCGGTTCCCCGATTTCCGGTATCGGCATCGATTGGGAATTATCACCCCCGGATTCCGCGGGTTCATCGTCGCTGCTTCGCTCCCGTCGTTGGTCCTCGGTAGCTTCGCCGTCTGTCTGGCTTTGGCCAGACGGGTCACCGGGAGAGGTGGTTTCGTCTGTTTCTGACTCCGGCGATTGGCCGGTCGCCTCATCTTGAGAATCGCGATCCTCGGGCTCCCCGGATTGCTGCCCTGATTCGGAAGCGTCTGTTTGCGTTTGATCCGGCTCATTTTCATTTTGCCCCCCGCTGTCTTCCGATGAGGGTTCAGGGTCGTTTTTTTGATTTGAGCGTTCCTCATCTCTGCTTGAACTTCCCTCTTCTTGGGGGGAATCTTCGCTTGCCTCCTCATTTTGAGAAGCGGGATTTTCCTGTTGCTCTTCCGGCTTGCGGTCCAGAAGTGCTTCGATTGCCTCGCGCACCTTGCGGGCCGCCTTTGAATCGTCGGCTATAGTTGTATCAGAAGCGTCGAGTTCAAGTGCGGACTCGAAGAAACCCTCTGCTGTTTTCATCTTTTCGAGAGCGGTCTGCAGGTCTCCGCTTTGGTAGGCCATCCGCGCAATTTGATGGGTCGCATGGCCCATATTGTAGAGGGCGTCGCGCTGTAGGGTGCGATCCGTGGTTTCCTGCATTGTTTCGGTGTAGAGCTCGTTGGCTCGCTCAAATTCGCCGTCGAGGATTGAAGCGTGAGCTTCATTGAAGGCCGGATGCGCCTCCGTGCCCGTTGGCGTAAAAAGGAGCAGCGAAAAGAGAACTACCGGAAGCTCGGCGCCTCGGGCCTGGCGGTTACGTATCAGCATTTCCAGAATGAGAAAAAGAAGAACCAGGGCTAGGAGCCATTGAAAACGCTCGATTCGCACTTCCTGTAATTCGGACTCGCGCTCTTCGCGGGGAAGTGTGGCAAGGACCGAATCGTAGAGCACTTCCAGCGAACCACCGTCAAGGCGGGTGTAGCTGCCATCGGTCAGTCGAGCTACCTGCTGTAGGGTTGATTCGTCGAGCTGGCTGCGAACCGGTTGCCCGTTATTATCGCGCAGGAATTCCTCGATTCCGATTTCGTTACGGACTCGAAGGTATTCGCCTTCCGGGGTGCCGATTCCAACTGTGAAGATTTGGATGCCGTTTTCTGCTGCTGTCCGAGCGGAAGTGATGGCCTGTCCGCCAAGGTCCTCGCCATCTGTCAGCAGAACCACAACCTTCACATTGTTCTCACTTGGGAAGGCCTTGGCGGCTTCGTCGATCGCACGGCCGAGATCGCTGCCCCCGCGCGAGAGGATGGACGGATCGGTTGCGCTGAGACTTTCACGGAAGGCGTTGTAGTCAAGAGTGGGTGGGGTTTGTAAGAAGGCCTGTCCGGCAAAGGCAACGAGGCCGATACGGTCCCCCTCCAGGCGTTCGACAAGGTCCAGAATCGCGAACTTGGCCCGCTCTAGACGACTGGGTCGCAGGTCGGTTGCCAACATGCTTTTTGAACTGTCCAGCACGAAAACGATGTCAAGGCCCCGGGCTTTCCGTTCGGACCACTCGATGCCATACTGGGGGCGGGCCAATGCGAGGCCAAGCGCACCAAATGATCCGACGACGAGGAGCGACTTCAGGAGTTTGCGTTTAACGCTTGCCCGCTCGGTCAGTTGATCAAGTAGTCGTGAAGCGGCAAACCGGCTCAACAATTTACTTCGCTTTCGCCAGCCGAAGCGGATCAAGGCGGCGCTGATCAGCACGAGGAAGGGGGTTAAGGCCAACCAGACTGGTTCTTCGAAAGTCATGGCAGGGGTTGGTAGCGGGTGTTGCGGAGGAACTGTTCCAGCCCGAGAAGCAGGAGTCCGGTGAGGGCTGGCCAGAGGAAAAGCTCGGTGAAGCTAGCGTAGGCTCGAAGCTCAATCTCGGTCTTTTCGAGAGTATCGATTTCGTCGTAGATTCGCTCGAGATCGCCATCCTGGGTCGCACTGAAGAAGCGGCCCCCGGTCAGAGTCGAGATTTCACGCAATTCAGTTTCATCATAGTTGGAAGTGCCCTGACGGCCGCGATAGACCGGTCGGCCCTCGTTGTCGCGGACGACGCGGCCATTGCGATCTGTCTCTGGTGCCGGGACGCGGCCCTTTTTCCCGGTGGCGATCGTGTAGACTTTTACTCCCAGTGTTTTGGCTGCTTCGGCCGCACCGATTGGAGAGAGGGTGCCGGCGTTATTCTCGCCGTCGGTTAGCAGGATGACAATTCGGCTGCGTGCCTTGTGGTCGCGCAAGCGATTAACGCTGGCCCCGAGTGCTGTGCCGATAGCGGTTCCGCTACCATCGATTTCGCCTAGCTCAAGGCGCTGAAGGTTCCGCTTGAGCCAATCGTGGTTGAGTGTGAGCGGGCTTACGACAAAGGCTTCGGAGGCAAAAGCAACCAAGCCTATGCGATCGTAAGGGCGCTTGCCGATAAAGTCCTCGACCACCCGCTTGGCCGCATCAAGGCGGGTCACGATAGCCTCCTGAGTGGAAAGATCGAGGTAGCGCATCGACCCGGAGAGGTCGAGGGTGATGACGATATCGATTCCCTCGGCTTCGCTGCTTTCCTTCATTTGACCGATTTGCGGACGGGCCAGAGCGATGATTACCGCAGCCAAAGCCAGAAGGCGAAGGGCGAAGAGGAATCTGCCGGGGCGGCTGCGTTGCTCCCGGCCGACAAGGCTCGCCAGGTCGGTGCTGGAGAAGCGCATCGCTGCCTCCGGTCCCTTGCGGCCGACCCACAGCGCTAGCAGCGGCAGCAGGAGGAGGAAGGCCAGGAAAAGCGGGTCCTGAAATTGGAAAAATGTCATTTTTCCGAGGCCTCCCCACGTCCAAGCTTTTCGATCGTTTCAATCAGTTCTTTCGCTGTGTTCGATATCTCAACACGGTCCTCAGCCACGAGTGGTCGGGAGGCAAATTTCACTTGATCACAATGATTCAGAAGGCGGTTGAGGCGGTCCGCACATTCCGAGCCGAGCGGAAGGCGCGCCCCCAGTTCTGCCGTTGTCATGGAGTAAGCGGGGAGCCGAAAGTGCAGCTCTAGGTAACGGCGCATGGCCTTGGCGCAAAGGGTTGCGAAACGTCCGTCTTCGGTGGCCTGTTCGGCCGCTGTGAGTTCGGCCAGCGCGGTCTCGTAGGGGCTGAGCGTCGGGGCAGGCGCCGGCCGGGACCGGCGTAGCAGCGAGATAAAGATGGCCGCGACCACCCCGATCGCTATAAGCGCGAGTGCGGTCTGCCAAAGCGGGAAGCCGCTGTCCAGTTCGACGGGGCCGCGAAGGTTCTCCAGCGATGGGCCAGCCGGAAGCGGAGGCAGCTGCGGAGCAGCCATCTGTGCAAAAATAAACATCAGTGACGGCTGGCTCGACGGATGAAGAGTTGGCGAAGAGCTGGCAGGTAAGGCCCCTCAGTGCTGGCTTCAATCCAGTCGAGGCCTTTCTTCCGCATATTGATTTTAAAAGTTTCCACGCGCTGGGCGGCGATCTCGCGATAGCGTTCGCGGATGCGGTTACTTCCGGTGTCGAGTTCGACCATTTGTCCAGTCTCGGCATCTTCCAGGGTGATCAGGCCGACATTTGGCAGTTCCCGCTCCCGGGGATCACTCAAGGCGATGCTGATCAGGTCGTGTCTCTGGTTGGTCAGCGCGAGTCTGCTGAAAAGGTCGGGGCGCTCAGCATAAGACTTTTTTTCGCTCTCCGGTTCGATAAAGTCAGAAATGAGGAAAACGACCGCTTTTCGCCGTTGCACGCGGTTCAGGTAGTCGAGAGCGGTTTTGTGACTGGTTGCTTTTCCCTTTGGCTTGAAAAAGAGAATATCGCGAATCACACGCAGAATATGACGGCGCCCTTTTTTTGGGGGGATGTAGTGCTCAACCTGATCGGTGAAAAGCAGGAGCCCGACTTTGTCGTTGTTGCGGGTGGCGGAAAAGGCGAGCACACTGGCGATTTCGGCAGCGCGTTCACGTTTACTCTGCTCGACCGACCCGAAGATACCGGAAGCGCTCAGGTCAATCAGGAGCATTAGGGTAAGCTCCCGTTCCTCCCGGTAGATTTTGACAAAAGGGCGGTCCATTTTCGCGGACACATTCCAATCAATACTGCGCACATCATCCCCAACGGAATATTCGCGAACCTCTTCAAAATCCATACCCCGACCTTTAAACGAGCTATGGTAGGCTCCGGTCACGGAATCGGTAACAAGCTTGCGCGTGCGGATTTCGAGGCGGCGGACTTTCTTGATTACGTCGGCGGGTGTCATAGGCGTAATGCGTAATGGAAACCGGATCCCGGATTGACCTACGGCACAGGGACGCCCTCGAAGACCCGGGAGACAAGGTCCTCGCTGGTGACTTCCTCCGCTTCGGCCTCGTAGCTGGCGATCACGCGGTGGCGCAATACATCCATGCCGATCTCCTTAACATCCTGGGGGATGACGTAGGGGCGGCCTTGCATGAGCGCCCAAGCTCGTGCGGCAAGTGTCAAACTAATGGTTGCGCGTGGACTGGCTCCGAACTGAATGTACTGAGCGAGATCCAGATTGAACGCTTCGGGGTCACGGGTGGCGAAGACGAGGTCCACGATATAATCACGGATTTTCGGGTCGACGTAGACTTCGTTCAAGTAGTGGCGCGCATCGCGGATGGCATCGAGTGAGGTGACGCTCTCGACGCTCAGTTTTGGCGAGGTTGAGGCCATACGATCAAGAATCTCCCGCTCATCGGCTTTCGATGGATAGCCGACTTTCAGCTTAAGCATGAAGCGATCAACCTGCGCTTCGGGAAGTGGGTAGGTGCCTTCCTGGTCGATCGGGTTTTCCGTGGCCAGAACGAGGAACGGCTCGGGCAGAGCGTAGGTTTCATCGCCGAGGGTCACTTGTCGCTCCTGCATCGCCTCGAGCAGGGCGCTCTGGACTTTTGCAGGGGCGCGGTTGATTTCGTCGGCGAGAATGAGGTTCGCGAAAATCGGGCCTTTACGGGTATGAAAGCTCTCTTCCTTCGGACTGTAGATCAAGGTGCCGATAATATCGGCAGGCAACAGATCCGGAGTGAATTGAATGCGTTTGAATTCAGCGTTTGTTGCGGCGGCCAAGGTCCGGATACTCAGGGTTTTGGCGAGGCCCGGCACACCCTCAAGCAGAACATGGCCGTTTGCAATCAGGCCGAGCAACAGCCGATCGACCAGATAGTGTTGCCCGACAATGACCTGTCCGATCTCCTCGCGCAGCGCGGGGATCCAGCGGGTGGCTTCCCGTAGTTTTGTCTCGGTTTCCGGTGATGTGCGGTCGTCGTTCATAGATTTTTAGAAGCAATTTTTATAATCGAGCAATTAATGACAGTCGGTTGGCAGGGGAGTTTCCTGTCAATCCGATGGTTGATCTTTCCAGACGTATGTGTCTTATTGTCTCATATGCCAGCAACTATTTTAATTGTTGATGATGAGAAGAACACCCGCGAGGGATTGGGCCTCGCGCTGGAGGATGACTATGATCTCTACATGGCCTCCGGGGCGGAGGAAGCGTTCAATCTAATGGAAGCGGAGACATTTGATGTTATTTTGACTGACCTTCGTATGGCGGGGAAATCAGGACTTTCAGTGATCGATAAGGCGATCCAGCTACCGAACCGCCCGATCTGCATCATGATGACTGCTTACGGTAACGTGGAAACAGCAGTTGAGGCGATGCGCCGCGGCGCTTTTGATTTTTTGACCAAGCCGGTCAATTTGTCGAAACTGGATCTTCTGATCAAGCGGGCTCTCAAGTCGCGCACAGTCGAAGAGGAGAATATTGTTTTACATGAGCGGCTCGACAAAAAATACAGTTTCGCCAGCATCGTCGGAAATTCTGCCGCGCTCACTGATGTGCTCGATAAGGTCAAGTTGGTGGCACCTTCCCGCGCGACTGTTCTTCTTGAGGGGGAGACGGGCACGGGCAAGGAGTTGATCGCCCAGGCGATCCATCAAAACAGCACACGGGCAAGAAAGGCTTTCGTGCCGGTTCACTGCGCGGCTTTGGCGGCGAATCTGTTGGAGAGTGAACTCTTCGGCCATGAAAAGGGCGCCTTTACCGGAGCGACTGAAAGGCGGATTGGGCGCTTTGAGGCAGCAGACGAAGGCACGCTTTTTCTGGATGAAATCGGAGAAATTGATGCTTCGACCCAAGTCAAACTGCTGCGGTTTCTTGAGACCAAGAGTTTCGAGCGGTTGGGCAGCTCGAAGCCGGTTCAAGTCGATTTGCGCCTGGTTTGCGCGACGAATCGAAATCTGGCAGAGATGGCGCAGCGGGGCGAATTCAGGGAGGATCTGCTCTACCGTCTCAATGTTATTACGATCCATTTACCCAGTCTTCGTGAGCGCACAGACGATATTCCCGTTCTGTTGCAGCATTACATCGATTATTTCAGCAAGGAAAACAGGTTGAAGCCGATCCGCATCAGTGAGGGCGCCATGAAAGTGCTCATGGATTACCGCTGGCCGGGAAACATCCGTGAGTTACGCAACTTCTGCGAAAACTCCGTTGTGCTGAAGCAGGGAAGAGAAGTCTCTGAGTATGACCTCGATCCGAAATACAGTAATTCCGGTGCGGAAAAAGCTGTCACCGAAGCATCATCTCTGAACAGTAGTCCTTCACTGAGCAAAGAGGATAATGAAAAACGGTTGTTGCGGAGTGCGTTGATCAAGGCAAACGGAAACCGGACGAAAGCAGCTGAGCTGATGGGCATCAGCCGTCGCACGCTTCACCGCAAGCTCTCGCAGTGGCCTGAACTCTCTCTCTAGAACATCCTTGCCCTCGGGCTCATCAATCGACTGAATCCACCTGTCTCTAATTTTCCGAGGACCACGTTTTACTGCCATGAAGATTGCCGCGCCCCTGAAAGCCATCATTTGCCTGATAACTACCTTTGCAGTCGCCGGAATTCGCGCGGATGAGATTCGCATGGCTACCTCTGATCTTTTGGCTGAGTTTATTACGCCCTCACTTATAGCGATGGCCGAGAGAGACGGTCTCGAATTGAAAATCGATGCGATCGGAAGTCTTCCTGCGATGGATCGGCTGAATGCGGACGAGATCGACCTCGCAATCATGGCATTTCCCGAAGATTCGGTCGTTCCGCGTGATAAATTCCGCGTTTATCCGTTTGCTTACGATGCTGCTGTGGTTGCGGTCAATGAAACAAACCCGATCAATGACCTGAGTATCCCGCAGCTCGCCGGGATATTCGGCAGCAATGAGGAATTGAACTTTAAGACCTGGGGGGATCTCGGCTTGTCCGGCTGGAGCTCTCGAAATATCAAAGCACTCGCTGGCCCGGCGGATAACAGCATTTCAATGGAGCTTTTTCGCTACACGGTCTTGTCCGGCGGGCTCATGAAGCCGGGAGTGGACGTGCTGCGCCCTGGGGAGATTGAAGATGCGCTTGCTTCCAATACCTCATCGATCGGCATTCTTTCTTCGCTTCCGAAAAGTGATCGACTCAAAGTCCTTATGGTTTCACTGGACGACGGTGCTGAGAGTCCGGCTTACGGACCGACAGAAGATAACATCCACCTCGGTGATTATCCGATTCGACTTGGATTTTACCTGGTTTACAATCCGCGTGATGAAAATAAGCTGAAGCCGTTGTTGCGCGAGCTACTCGGGTCCGAGCTTGCTGACGTCTTGAGAGAGAACCGGTTTTTTCCTCTGCCGGAGCCGATCCGAAATCAATTTATTCTCGGCCTTGACCTCGGTCAGTAAAAACGCCGGAGAATTTATCAAAAAACGCATTGACAACCTAAGAGTCGCGTAGATCGTTCTGCGTCTTAAGCGAGCGTAGCTCAGTTGGTAGAGCACTACCTTGCCAAGGTAGATGTCGAGAGTTCGAACCTCTTCGCTCGCTCCATTTTTTAAGCCCCCTTCAAAGCACCTGATGGGGGCTTTTTTGTGACCGGTGCTTTTGTTGGTCGAAAGCGAAGGGGTTTGAACTCTCGATCCGTGGCAGAGTTCGACGAAAGGATCGCAGTGACTGGAGATGGCCCGCCCGGAAGGGCGCCGCGTAGCGGTGTGTGTTTGGCTCAACCCGGACGTTGGTCCGTTTTAGGCAATCGAGCTCAACTTTTCGGGCCCTTTAGTAAAATCTGTGGGTAAACTTCGGTTTAGGCAGGTCTCCGAGTTGATGTAAAACAGCGACTTACATTATCTCGAAGCTGCGGTATTCGTATGCTTTCCTGATACCCATCTTTACCTTCAGGTTCAACCCCTCGACGATGCCGCTGGAGTAGCCTTTCCCGGCTTTGAAGTAGACCATCAAAAGCTCCTCATGTTTGCGCAGCGTCTTGACGAACTTCTTCATAAGTGGAAGTCGACTGCGCATGGCCTGGTTACACCATTTTTTCAGATAGCATCTCGCCCACCTCGGGGAGTCGTAATTCCAGAAGCCGTCGAAGGATTCCTTCAGGTGATACGCGCGCACGCTTTTGGTATCAAACTGGAGCACTTCATCGAGTCGTGTGGTTTGCTTGTCGCTGAGATTTTCGGTGCGCTTAAGGAAGCAGTAGCGGAAGTTACCCCGCACGGGTTGATAGCCGTCAGCGTGCGGTTTCTTTGTTTCGTCACGTCGAACCTGGTCGACCGCTTCGCCGAGCTTTTTGGAGATGTGGAAACGGTCGAGGACGCTCAACGCGCCGGGCAAGACTTAGGCGATGAATTTGAGGTAAGGCTTCCACATGTCCGAGCAGACGACCTTGATTTCCGCGCAACGCTTCGCTCCGAGATCCACGGTGAAAAAGTCCTTTAGCGACTGGGGTGTGCGCTCCTTGAGCACGCCGATGAACTGCTTTTTGCCTGCGTCGATCTGGTCGACCAATGTCATGTTTTTGTGGCCGCGGTGGTAGGCGACGACCCATTGCACGCTGCGGCGGACGGTGTCCCACTCCACGGCTAAGCATTCGGCGGTCTCTTTCCATCTCAGGCTTTTCGCCCATGTGGCCAGGAAGTGCCGGAACGCATTGCACTGGCTGTGCTTGCCGTCGGCCCATGGCACCCGCTCGACCTTGACGCCGCAACGCGGGCAATCCACCCGCTGCATCCTGTAGGACAAGGCTAGCGGGATAGCCAGGATCGGCACGAACCCGAATTGCCGGGGTTCGGGCATACGGTCGTAGCCGGAGCCGGGCTTCCCGCAACCCGAGCATACGGGTTTGCTGCCCCGCCTGCACCGCACTTCGGCGATGATGCGCGGATTCTCGGAGCCTCCGGTTATCTGGATTTTCGTGTAAACGAAACCCTTGATCTTATGGACTTGGTTCAGTAGGGTCTTGAGCTTGATCAGCGTTCTCTGTGTTGGTGGTTTTTGTTCCTACCCAAGCACTACTGCGGAGTCGCTGGTCTCTAAAGCTTCTTCGCCTGTCGCCCGGAAAACCGCAGCGGCCCGCTCCGCTCGAGCAGAAAGCCAGCATAACTTCGCATCGGGCAATCCGATGCTGCGGCTCTGCGGGCACTTATATGGCTTTCTGCTTGATCTCCGCAAACCGCCACGGTGCTGAGCTCTTTCGTTTTGTTATCAACAAAATCGCTATTTAACTTAGCAACTTAGCTACTGATTGCGCGGGAGAGGCACTTTTCGAAAGCCGAAGCGAGGCACTCTTTACTAACCGGTTTCAGGAGATAATCCTTCATGCCGACTTGAAGGCTCTGTTGCCGGTCATAAACCGAGGCCGATGCAGACAGTGCGATAATGGGAGGGGCCGCTTCGAAGCGCTCTTTAATTTGGCTCGTGGTCTCAAACCCGTTCATCCCGGGCATTTCGCAATCCATTAAAATGAAGTCGAACCGTTCTCCATTCTCCAATATTTTTAGCGCCTCGTCTCCGGATTGAGCGGTGGTGCAATCATACCCCAAGCTTTTCAGCTGAAGTCGCGTTACCAGTTGGTTAACTGGTTCATCGTCGACGACAAGGACTGTGAAATGATTTAGGCTCGGCGCCGAACCGGTTTCAGCGTTCGACCCGGAAGCGAGGCGTTTAGGGCCCTCGAATGCGTGAGTAGTCAAATCACAGGCTCCTTCAATCGAACAGGGAATACTCACGTAGAAGCAAGTCCCGCCTGTGGGAACAGCTTCAAACCAAATACGGCCCCCCATCTCATCGGTGAGTCGTTGACAGATCGCGAGGCCGAGCCCAGTGCCGCCGAATTGGCGTCGCGACCCGGTGTCTCCCTGTGTGAACATGTTGAAGACTTGATCGTGTATTTTGCTATCGATACCGATGCCCGAATCCTGAACGGAGAGCAGCAGCGAATCGGAGCTGCCCGTGATGATTTCTGCACAGACCTGAATTTCGCCCTTTTCTGTAAATTTCAGGGCATTCGAGAGAAGATTCGATAAAATTTGCTTGATATGATCGGGATCGCCCACGATCTGGTCGGCGAGAGTCGCTTTAAGGTCGAGCTTGAACTCCAGGGATTTTTCTTTGGCAAACCTGTGATGCCAGTTGAAGGTCTCTTTGACGAGATTTTTGATTGAGAAACTACGGCAGGTGATCGATAGCTTGCCCGCTTCAATTTTTGAAAAGTCGAGTAGGTCACCAAGAATCGCCTCAAGCGACGTGCCGCTACTGTTGATGATTTCGAGCATCTCTTTTTTATCTGCAGAGACCTCGTCTTCGAGCAGGATCTGGGTCATGCCGAGAATTCCATTTAAAGGAGTCCTGAGTTCGTGGCTGACTACAGAGAGAAAGTCACTCTTTATTCTGTTTGCCTGGATAGCTTCGAGTGCCGAGGCCTCGGCTTTCAAAAGGGCCGCTTGGGTGTCTCTCTGGTAAGCCTCCCGTTGAAGCGCGATCGCGATGTTTGAACCGACCGAGGAAAGGGCGGAAGTTACCGAATCGGACCATTCGCAAGCCTCTGCCGTATCCAAAAAGACGATGATCCCCAGAAGACTTTCTTCGGTCCGGATAGGAACAAGTAGAAGGGAGCGAGCTCCTTCACTGCTGACCAATCGATGAAGGTCCGGGGGGAGGTCGCTTACTCTCTTTGCGAGCGATTGACCGGCCTTGAGCGGGCCGATCCATTCGGCTAGCGGGGCGACAGGAAACGCTCTGCCACGGGTGCGCTGCGAGACGGAGTTATCGGTCGGACCTTTTCTCGACCAAGAGCTCTCCACCGTCAGTGTTCGCTTTTCCGGATGGGAGATAGGTCCCTCATATCGAAGCATGAGAACTTCTTCAACCCCGCTGCCTTCGCCGAGCGTGCGGAGGATTTTGGGCATGACGAAACGGGTGTCCGGCGAGCGCACGATGAGCTTATTTGCTTCGCCCAGACACAGCATAATTTGCTCGGCCTTCTTTTGCTGGGAGATGTCCTCTTTGATCGCCACGAAGTGCGAGATGCTACCCGCACCGTCCAGAACCGGGAAAATCGTTGCATCTTCCCAAAACAACGAACCGTCCTTCGCTCGATTTTGAAGATGTCCGGTCCAGGTTTTTCCCGACAGGATCGTTTCCCATAGATTTTGGTAGAACTCAGGGGATTGTCCCCCCGATTTGAGCATGTTTGGGTTCTTTCCAAGAACCTCGGCCTTGGTGTATCCGGTTCGCCGCTCGAAGGCCGGATTCACGTAAGTGATTCTGCCTCTTGAATTTGTGAAGAGGATAACACTGTTATTGAGCTCCAGCGTTTTTTCCAAAACGCCGATCGCAGGGTCTTGTGAAGTGTCGTCAGTAGGCATTGATCTTGAATGTAAGAAAGATTAGGAGCGCTTACAAGAATTGTTTAGTTTTTATCTTTTGGAGACGATCATGGAACGAAATTCTGCCTTGAAGAGTTGTCGAAATAGGGGGTGACTCGAGCTCGGCCGCGTAGGCGATTCGACAGATGGCGTCAGTTTTTTCTATGTTTGATCCCGTCGTGAAAGTGCCGTTATTGGCTGACTCATCTCTCGTCGCTTTTTCCAGAAGAATGTCGTCTGGCGCTTCCTCTCCTCGCCGTGATTCCGGAGCTACCGAGCACCTTTTTTGATTCTGTTGCGTGGAGCGGGTTCATGCCCGTTGTGCCGATTAGCGCAGGCATAACTAAAAAACTGCGTAGTGAAAGCGGGAGGGGTGCGCTTTGAAGTGGACCCCATTGTTGGGACCAGTGGCAGTTAGATCTTAGTTGGTTCTTATTGTTATCGTTTTAGTGGTCCCCATCGCCCCCATGGGGGCGATGGGGATCGGTGCGAGTTAAGCCGCTTCTTTATCTTTTTCTGCGGCAAAATAAACCTCTGCTGGCGTGCTACCGTCAAGCGAGGAATGTGGTCGTTTGTGATTATAGAGCTCGAGGTAGTCTTTGAGTCCTGCCTTCAGTTGCTTCATATCCTCATAACCTTTGAGATACACATTCTCGTATTTCACTGTGCGCCAAAGCCTCTCCACGAAGACATTGCCCAAAGCCCGACCTCGCCCGTCCATGCTGACTTTGATATCTCGGCTGGTCAGTTCTTTGACATAATCAGGTTTCCGGGCGACCTTGCATCAAGGCTTCCTGCAAGACGCTGCGACACCAGGGGCCGTCCATTGAGCAAGAGACGCTCCAGCTAATCACGTAGCGACTGTGCCAGTCAATGACTGCGCACAGATAGACGTGCCCATCCTGTAGAGGAATATAGGTAATGTCAGTAGACCAGACATGATCGACACGGGTAATAGGCACATTACGCAATAGGTAAGGATACACCTTATGCGCTGGGTGTGGCTTACTGGTGTTCGGCCCGGGGCAAATCGCTTGCAACCCCATAAGACGCATCAGACGCTGAACCCGTTTGCGCCCGACATCGCGGCCTTCGCGGTGCAATTGACGAACCATCTGTCTTGAGCCGAAAAATGGACACTCGGTGTAAATCTCATCAATGCGCTTCTGTAGTCGCTCATTGGCTAAATCACGCGCAGAAGGCTGAGCCTTACCACGACGATAGTGACCAGAGCGTGAGAGCTCCAGTAACTCGCACTGGCGGCGCACGCTGGGATGACGTTTATTCGCTTCAATCATCATACTCAGCCGGCAGTTCGATCCCAAGCTTACGGCAGCTTTTTTTTTAAGAACTCAACGTCCATACTTAGCTCGCCGATCTTCTTATATAACTTGCCCTCTTTGCGAGCACTCTGCTCGGCTTGATCGCTGATGCGCTTGCCTCGGTCAAAGGCTGAGGAGGCGTTCGCTATCATCTCGCCCTTCCACGTGCTCACTTGGTTGGGGTGAACTTCGTAGAGCTGCGCGATCTCGTTGATCGTCTTTTCGCCCTTTATCGCCTCAAGAGCGATCTTCGATTTTCTCTCAGGTGTGAATGTCCTGCGTTTTCGTTTCATTGGTCGATTTCCTGATCATCGATCCAACTAACACACTTGTCCATTTTTTCGGGTCCACTTCAATTTGTCGCAACCGCGAATTGTTCGAAGCAATCCCGCGTTTCTGGTCCAGTGACAGAGTTTGGCCTACTAAAAAACCGGAGCGGACGACCCTGATAAAGATGCTAAAGTGGTGCCGCTCGAACACGGCCTGGTTTTAATTGGTGGTTTATCCTATTTTGCCCAATTTTTCTCGAATCAAAGACGGGTGTTTTCATTTATTTGAAAAATTTGTGTAAAGAAACCCTAAGCTCGGAACGGTTGTTGACTTTTTAATGGGTGCTTTCCTAACTTTTTGAAAATAAAAGCTTGCGTTTAATAGGTTGGAAACCCCATTAAGATTAGCTTTGAAATTTAACCGAGAGTAACCCCTCAATCCATGACTCAAACTATCTTTTTTTCGAAAAAGCAATCCACGGCGTTTCTAGCCGCACTCGCTTTGACCGGATCGATGCTGTCACTGAAAGCGGCGACCTTCAATGGCTCCTCCTCGATTTGGGATTTGTCGTCCAGCTGGAGCACGGCGGCTGTCCCGGGGCTGGCCGACGATGTCGTCTTTAACGGAACTGGAACGGCGACAAACGTCTTTTTGACCAGCGGCACCGCTCTTGCGAATTCGATAAGTCTATCCGGTGCGGCCTATACTTTGAACTTCACCGGAGCATCGCTGCTCATTGATGGCGCGGAGTTAAATGGCGCGTCGATCTACGTCGCAGACAGCTTCGACCAGCTTTTTCGACAGGTGAACCTGTTCCTCGTTGACACCGCCTCGGCGAATGTGATCCGGACGGCGGACACAGGTAATCTTACTTTTGATAGCACCACCGCTATCGATTCGAGTGCTCAGTTGCTTTTCCAAGCCGATAACAGCGCCTCCGAGATCCGTATTCAGGGTGATGTTACCACAGGCACAAATGCGGTTCAGATCGTCGGGGCCGGAGACGTAATCTTCGAATCCGGGGTCAACCAGGACATCATCATGGGCGTCGGGACCACCGGAGGGAATCTGGTTATCAGTAACAGCACCGCTTTCACTCACGACAAAGTTTTTTCCAGCGGCGGTGGAGCGTCGACCATTACAAAACAGGGTGGTGGGGCTTTTACCGTGACGGGTGCGAATACTTACACCGGTGTTTTGATAGTAGAAGGAGGAAGCTTTTCGATCGGTAACGGCGGCACCACCGGCACATGGGCTGGTGCTATCGAGAATAATTCGAATTTGATCTTCAACCGCTCGAACGCCTATACCTATGGGAGTGCCATTACGGGAACGGGATTGATTACAAAGCAAGGGGCCGGCGCCCTGACGCTTTCTGGGAACGTCAACGCGGGTAGCGGTATTGACGTAGAAAATGGATCTCTGTTCTTAACGGGTAGTTCGCTGAGCACTAGTGGCATCACGGTGGATATTGGAGCCAACGTCAGTGCAGACGCCGATCTTTTCGGCTCAACCAATATCGCAAACAGCGGGAACGTAACGGTTACGGGCGATGCCAGTGGTAGCGATACTTACTCGGGCGCTATTTCAGGCACGGGTGAGGTTGAAGTTTCCTCGGGCTCGAATGTTACCTTTAGCGGGACCAATACCTACTCGGGTATCACAACGCTCCGCAGCAACGCAAGACTGAATGTGGCTCCGACCAGCGTGAACGGCAATGTCGTGGTCAATCCCGGGGCGAGCATAAATTTCAACACCGGTGGCACTTACGACGGTCAAATCAGTGGGTCCGGCGGCCTCGAAAAATCAGGCAGCGGGACGCTTGAACTGACAAATACCAATACTTACTCCGGAACCACGACCATTTCTGGTGGCACCTTGAAGGCCGAGGCGAATAACTCATTCTCCGGCACTTCGGATATCCTACTCAATGCAGGCACCCTTGATTTCTCAACCTTTACCAACTCGGTTCAGAGTGTTGCTGCCGCAAATGGCACGACAATCAGTTCAAGCGGCGCCGTTGTTAATGTGAGTGCCGGGATCACCTTTGCGGGTAATGCGGAGTTCACCGGGTTTGGGACTTTTGATTCGAACTTCAGCTCGGCTACTTCGGGCGCGGGCGCCATCAATGCGACTGGCGGTACGCTTACTCTGGGATCGGCCACACGCTCGAACACGATGAACGCATTTTCCGGATCACTGAATGTCGGTGGCCAGACCGTAAACATCCTGACCAGTGACTCGAATGCGAGGGTCGCTGCCGATGTTAGTTTAAGTGGTGGTACGCTTTCGAGTAATCGAAACCTCGTAGTCACCTCTGAGGGCTCTGTTGTCGGCAACGGCACCATCACGAACCAGGCCACAGTCGATGGTGCGACAGTGATCAACGGCAATGTTGGCTCCGGCTTGGAGTTTGCAGGCGGTCTGATCGGTGATGCGGACCTTGCGGGAACGATTGTTGTCGCGGGCACCTACCGCCCCTTTGATGGTGCGAGTGCTGGTCCGATCACCGTTGAAAACCTGGATGTTTCCGGAGCTACCGTCGTTCTCGATTTAAGCTCGGGTGCGCTTCCCAGAAATGCATGGAGCGCAACCCCGACCTTTCCCGGTGCGGCACTCCTTGCCAACAGCGGAACTGTGGACATAACCGGAACAAACATCGTGTTTACTGCATCAACATTGGACGGCACTTACAAGCTCTTCGGAGACAACACTCAGGTAGTCGGATCATTCGCAAGTGTGACCTTACCTGACGACGGTAGACAGTGGACTTTTAACGAGACTGATTTCACCCTGGCAGTTCCGGAGCCATCGTCTTTTGCGCTTATATTTGGCCTTTTGGCACTCGGTTTCACCCAGACTAGAAAACCTCGGCGCTAGACCGAAGGCTGCTGCCCGGTTGCTTGTAAATAGGACTTTCCGCTGAAATCCTCTACTGCAAAAACGAAAATCGCAGGGAGATTTCAAAACTACAAGAGCCAGTTGCTTAAACTTTCGCGTATCGATGGCGAGCTTTCGAAAAAAACTGGAACCGTATAAAAGTCCGACAGAGACGACCACTGAGGCAAAACGTAAGTTCACCGATGAAGCCGCGCCTCTGGAGTCGGAATTCCGCATCAAGGTCAGGATTTTGTTGTATTGGATTGTTCCCGCTTTCGTCTTTGTTCTTGTCTTGGGTGCCGTTAGCGCGGTTGGCCTTTATCTGGCGAATCAGGAGGGCGCATTTGAAGACGGAGGCGCGATCATGGAGGCAGAGGAGGCTGGTCCCCTGCAGTTGGATCCGGAACGCTTTACGCCACAGGATCTGCTTAATGCCTATCTGAGGGAGACGGGTCGAGTATCGGAACTCGTCACGATTCAGAGCCTACGCGCACTTGGTGAGATCCGAGAAATCGGTGGTGAGCCACTCGAGATTCAAGTTTTGAAAAAGGTGCCGAACTTGGTGCATTTGGTCATCGACCCTGAGGGATTGGCCATTTGGTTCAGGCTTCGGGGAATTCAGGGCTGGGGACTTATCGATCGGGGAAGTGGAGAACGCGTCGCTGTCGAACTGGCGGATGACCAGTGGTCTAGCTTGGTTTCTTTGAGGAATCTGCACGACCCCTTGCGTGCGATCGCTCTTTCGCTCGAAAATTCAGGCCGTATCCGAACAGCTGAACGGGCAAACTACGAGGGGAGGTCCTCCTACCGGATTGAGGTGCAAAAGCCGGAGGGAGAGGCCGTTCGACTGTATATTGATGAAGATTCGCTTCTCCTCTTCGCGAAGGAGGAAGAGATCCTTCATCGAGGAAAGCGGATTTTAATTAGAAGCGAATATTTGGATTACCGAAAAATCGCCGAGACAGGTATCTTTCTCCCTTTTCATGAGAAAGTGTTTGTCGACGGTCAATTCAGGCAAGACTTGGTCTTCAGTTCGATCGATCTGAACCCTGGAATCATGTCTTCTCTCTTTGATACGCCAGCTACGATTCAGAAGCGACCTGAGTGATTTATCTTTTTCTTTCGATTCAAGGCAACTTAGCTTTCGCACAACAAAGCAGAACATTGCGGGCCACAATAGCATCGAGAAATGCATCCGTCAGGCAGGTCGGACCTTCAAGCTAGGGCCGGATTACTTAACTTGCGCTTATGATTAAAACGTCTAATCGCAAGTATTTTTAGGGTAAGCGTTACTGCATCTTTGCTGCCGATAGCTGTTTCTCCTTGACTCGAAAAGGTCATCTTGAAAGACAGGAACTGTAGTCTTAAAAAAACTACAATACCCTAAAAGACCAAAACTGTGGACAGCCTTAACCCCTAAGTTCCGATGCTGGACGGCAGCATCTTGCGCGACTGTTTCAGCTCTTCTATCTATGAAAAGTCGTAGCCTTAAGTTTACAATGATCACGACTGGAGTCGTTCTTGTTGTCGTTCCCCTTGTTGTCGTCGCTCTGTCGTTTTTATTTCAGGGAGACAAGCTCTCGCATTACTTACGGGAAAATCTCATTGAAGCGGCCTATGAGGATATGGATGCGCGTCTGGAGTTCATCTTCAGTGAGGTTGGCGTAGCCAAGCATCTGCTTGACACCGATATTAAAAAGGTGATCGAGGTCGGTAGTCTGGTCTTGGAAAAGGTCGGAGGTATTCAGATCGATGATACGGAAGAGAAAATAGGCTGGAGGGCCGCGAATCAATACAATGGGCGGTCGGAACAATTCGAGTTGCCGGTTATGAGGCTCGGAAATGGCCAGACAATTCTCCCCGAAAAGTCGCTAAATACCGCTGTTCCGGTGGTCGACGAAATTCGCGATTTGACTGGAGATACCGCCACGATATTTCAACGGATGAACGATTCTGGGGATCTATTGCGCATTGCCACAAATGTGGATAACGGAGGGCGGCGGGCGGTCGGCACCTATATTCCGGCGGTCAACCCGGACGGATCCCCCAATGCGGTTGTTCGCACAGTCCTGTCGGGGCGTGACTATGTCGGTCGTGCATTTGTTGTGAATCAATGGTATGTGACGGTTTACCGTCCTCTTTTTGGCCCCAATGGTCAGGTGATTGGTGTTCTTTACGTCGGCACACCTGAGCGCACCGCGACCGATAACATGCTCGACAAGTTCGCTGAGTTTTCGCTCGGCGATTCCGGTTACATTTTTGTTCTCAATACAAAAGGCAAGGATGCCGGTCGTTATGTCTTGAGCCAGAGTCGCTCACGGGATGGAGAGGTTATTCTTGGCGCAAAGGATAGTGAGGGCAAAGAGTTCGTCCGCGAAATGGTGGAGACCGCGCGCGGGCTTGAAAGCGGAGAATTCAGGACGGTTACCTATCCTTTTAAGAGTCCGGGGGAAGCTGCCGTTCGTATGAAAGTGTCGCGCTATGGGTATTTTCCGGAATGGGATTGGTTAATTGGAATCGGCACTTACCAGGAAGAGCTTTATGGACAGGCCGAGTATGTGGATGGTGTCATCGATTCAATTAGCAGATTGATCCTTATCATTTGCGTCCTTTCTGCAGCAATAGCGGCTTTCATTTTTACGGGGCTCACCGGTCGTGTGGTCAAGCGTATCGAAAAGATAATAAAGGGTCTGGAGGGAGGAAGTGGAGAAACAACAGACGCTGCGAACGAAGTGTCTTCAGCGAGTCAGAATCTCGCCTCTGGAGCCAGTCAGCAGGCGGCAAGCCTGGAGCAGGCGCACGCGTCGATGGAATCGATGAATGAACTGGTGGGGCGTAATGCCGAGGTAGCCAAAAAAACGCGTGAGGATACCGTGGAGTCCAATAAAAATGCCACCAAAGGGGTCGAATCGATGCAGGTCTTACTACAGTCGATCCAGAGGTCTTCCAAAGCAGTTCTTGCCATGAGTGAGGTGATCGCACAAATCAAAAACTCGAGCAATGCGGTTTCCAAAATCATTAGCAAGATCGATGATATCGCCTTCCAAACCAATATCCTGGCACTCAACGCGTCTGTCGAGGCTGCCCGTGCGGGAGAGTCCGGGGCCGGTTTTGCTGTGGTGGCTGAGGAGGTGAGTAATCTTGCCGGGCGGGCTGCTGAGGCGGCGAAAGAAACGGCCGCTCTGATTGACGATTCAGTGAAACGCAGTGAGGATGGCGTTGCCGCTTCCGATCAGGTTTCCGAATATCTCGGCTCGGTCGAAGAGGGTTCAAAGCAGGCAAATCAGATACTGGAAGAGATTGTCGAGAGCATCCGCAGGATCGCAGAGTCGATGACTACGATTGAAACGAACAGTCAGGAACAGCACTCAGGTATCGGCCAGCTGACGGATTTGGTTGCGAATATGAACTCCGTCACGCAACAAAATGCGGCGAGTGCAGAGCAAACGGCCAGTGCCTCGGAGGAGCTGAACGCGCAAGCCATTTCGCTGCGGGAGATTGTTGAAGATTTGTCGGGCGTTGTTTCAGGCAGCTCGAAAAAGGACAGCGGGCACCGGATGCAAACGATGGCCATACCGGATTCAAAGCCATCACTCCATCTACGGTAGGCTGCCCCATTTCGTCAATCCGTCATAGGTTCCTGTGCCATCAAAAACGCATAGAAGTGAATGTAGGTTAAGAAGCTATCCGTGTGGCTCGGGCCGAAATCAGTCGGGCTGAAAGTGCGGGCAGAGCCTTGGTCAGTGTGGCTTCTATATAAAATTTAAACCTCTCAAAGACCCGTTTGGCATTTGTAGCTATTAGAAAACAAAATCGGAGTATTAGTTGGGCTACAAATGGCCGTGACCCTTAAAACTCAATCGATCTAATAATAAAATATATTAGTATTAAGAAGACTAATTAAAAAGTATTAACTGAACCCCAACCAGAAAGGTCGATCATGAGGAGCCCACACTTGTTTAAATCATTTACTGTTCTTGCCTTGTTTTGTCTGAATCTACAAGCCGAGGTAATTCAACCGGCCGAATTACGGGCATCAATCGACGAGCTGCGTGCGATGGTGATCAGCCAACAGAAGCAGATTCAAATACAGCAGGAACAAATCACGATTTTGCAGGCTCAAGTCGATGGTAGGGGTAGACAGTCGCGGGAAGACCAATCCTATGGAATATCCGAAGACCACGGGGGTGAAGTCGTTTCTTCAGCAGGCGAGGGCGGGATACCCGGGCGCAGACCCACATCATCGGACGCTTTGGTCGAGAGTAAAATTCCGGTTGTTAAAGGTGTGTCCGAAAACTTCGTCACATCCAAATTCGGGGCTGAGTTTTATGGTTATCTTAAGACGGACGTTATCTTCACTTCGCAGGATGTTTCTTTGGACACGGTTCCTTTGTTTGTCCGCCAAAGGAACGGGAGCAATGATGATGGTCAGTTTAACATGTCCGCCAAGGAGAGCCGTTTCGGCGCAAAGCTGAAGGGTCCCGACATCGGTTCAGGAGCGCTGACTGGTCTGGTGGAATTTGATTTTTATGGCGACTTTTCCGACATCAGCGCCCGCCACGCTTACAAACTGCGTTCACGACAGCTTTATGTGAATTACGGAAACGAGGATTGGAGCATTCTCGCTGGGAAGAGCTGGGAGACCTACCTGTCGGTCTTTCCGCAGCTGGTGAACTTTTCTTCGTATAATTTAATGGGTCAACTCGGCATGCGGAAAGAGCAGTTACGGTTCACAAAAAACTACACAATCGATGAGCAGAGCAAAATAACAGTGAAAGTGGCCCTGGCCGAACCGTTGGGGGGTATCCATGGTGGTGATTTGGATGAGGACGGGGTAGACGATGGAGCGGAATCAGATTTGCCAAATTTTGAGTATTTAATCGCCTACAGTTTGCCTATGCTGACCGACCAACCCTCGACATTTGCGCTTTCGGGGTTTTACGGGGAGGAAAAGACTGGAACCACTCAATTAGGAGCCGATAAAAAATTTGAAAGCTACGCTTTTATTGCGGGCCTCACGTTTCCAATAACTGAAAAACTCCTCCTCAAGGGCACACTTTGGACCGGAACAAATCTTGATGCTGCCTGGGGCGGAATCGGCCAGGGTATCAATCTGCTAAAGGGGGAAACGATCGATGCGACCGGTGGATGGGCGCAGCTCGGCTATCAGGCCACAGATAAGCTCAAACTTAATCTCGGATACTCCTTCGACGATCCGCAGGACAGTGATTTGAACATTGGGGACCGCTCCAAAAATTCCTCCTTTTTGGTCAATGGCTTCTATAGCTTCAGCCCGAACTTCATTCTCGGGTTCGAATACATGCGTCTGGAGACCGGATATTATGGAGAGAAAGACGAAGCGGCCGACTGGTTGCAAAGCTCGCTCATTTACAAGTTCTAGAGTCCGGTTAGTCAGGTAAGTGTATTGGCCTTTTTACTCGTTCAACAAGCAAATCCGCCGCGTTCATAGCGTAATCTGTTTCTAATAATACCCCAAAAACAGGTTTCTTATCGGAAGCCTGCTTTTCCACAAAGAAAGCCCACAACCCTCTCTTAGCCCTATGACTATCAAAGTAAAAATCTACCTCATTGTTGCCCTTTCTCTTTTTCAGGGGCTTTTGCTGGTTATGGTCACCTTCTTCGGAATTGACCGCACCAGTATGATCGGCAACCAGCAATTGGTTAAGAGTTTGCTTGATGGCGAGAAAATGAAATTGGTTGCCCATACCGAGGCAATGACTCACTCGCTGGTCGAGGCAATTGACGGCGAAACGGTCCCGTCCAGACAAAAAGAGAAAATTCAGTGGCTTATCGGCGATTATCGTTTTGAAGAAGATAGCTCGGGGTATTTTTTTGTTTATGAAGGAACTTCGGTAGCCGTCCTTCCTCCGAAGCCCGAATTGGAGGGCCGCGATCTCG
>Ga0102948_1000070_pt1 | contig 35291 bp, 31 predicted proteins | sample SalPonA_A_H2O_MG_FD_78211 | JGI IMG/M metagenome (GOLD analysis project Ga0102948, IMG submission 78211) | Water microbial communities from South San Francisco under conditions of wetland restoration - Salt Pond MetaG R2A_A_H2O_MG | ecosystem: Environmental > Aquatic > Non-marine Saline and... | reverse complement strand
GCAATAAAGCGCTAGTGCGCTTTATGCTCCTCGGTATCACTGAAATGAACCTCAGTCATCATATGACCGAGCTTACCCATTTTGGTTTCTAAGTAGTGCTCGTTGTAGCGGTTTTTGCCAACCTGCAAAGGCACACGCTCTGCGACATCCACATCAAAGCGCGTCAAAGCAGCCACCTTACGCGGATTATTGGTCATTAGGTTAACGCGCTCAATGCCCAGATGTTGCAACATAGGCAGGCACATTGAGTAGTCACGCATATCGGCCGCAAAACCTAACTGCTCATTAGCCTCAACGGTGTCGCAACCGCCATCCTGGAGATTGTAGGCACGAATCTTATTCAGCAGCCCTATTCCGCGGCCCTCTTGACGCAAATAGAGCAACACACCGCTACCCTCTTCCGCTATACGCTTGAGTGCCTCTTGCAGCTGAAAGCCGCAGTCACAACGCAAACTGAAAAGCGCGTCACCCGTCAAACACTCGGAGTGCAGACGAGCCAATACCGGCGAGTCGCCTTTCACTTCACCAAATACCAGAGCAACATGCTCCTTGCCGCTTTCAGTATCCTCGAAACCAACCATGCGAAACACACCCCAAGGGGTGGGTAACTTAGATTCCGCTACAAAGTTGATACTCACTACTCTAACCTCATTTTTGGCAGCCCAATGCTGTCCTTTGACGTTGCTCAAACTGACACAACCAGTAAGCTATCTACGTCAGGTCTATCAACTCAGATCTTTCAGAACTGTATTAGATAGCTTAGACCCTGAACGCAGACCAGGGACATGATCCCAGCCAGCACATCATCTAGCATAATACCGAGACCGCCGGAGACACGTTTATCGACCCACCCAATTGGCCAAGGCTTTAAAATATCGAACAATCTGAACAGAACAAACCCAATAACCACCCAGCTCACGCCCTCAGGAAGAGCCAGGTAGGTAATCCATAAACCGACAAACTCGTCCCAGACAATTCCGCCATGGTCATGGACTCCGAGGTCCGAGGATGTGCGACCACAGAGCCAAACACCCAGCAAAAAACTCGCCACTACAAGCGCTAAATAATATCCAAGACTCAAGTCTGCAAAGAGCATCCAAATTGGAATTGCCGCCAGAGTACCGAAGGTTCCGGGCGCTTTTGGTACCGCACCGCTTCCCAGACCAAACGCCAGGAAATGAATAGGGTTACGCCATACGCTGGACGGTGCATGTTTCATTGAGGATCTCCAAAATGATCAAATCCAGCGCTGATTTGGGGTACCCAAGATTCCCCGTTGAATGAGACATACACGCCACTTCCACTGACAATCCTGCCTATGGGTGTCAGAGGCAAGTCCAATCGTGCGGACAGTTTATCCACTTCAGCTAGGTGCTCCTCGGCTACTGTAAAGCAGAGTTCAAAATCTTCGCCACCTGTTGAAGCCCACTGTCGCGCCTGAGTCTGATCTACAAACGTGCTCAAGGCTTGGGACAGAGGCAGAGTCTCTAGTTCAACCTCTGCACCAACAGAAGAGCGGTCAAGAAGATGCCCCAGATCGGCCAACAACCCATCAGAGATATCAATTGCAGCCGTTGCAATGTCTCGCAGCGCCAGCCCCAGCTCGGTGCGCGGAGTCGGTCTGAGAAAGCGCTGTAACAGATAGTTATGAATCTCAGACTGCGCAGCACCTCTTTTGATCAGCTCTAGGCCGGCGCGACTGTCGCCAAGTGTGCCACTGGCAAAAATGATATCACCGGGCTGTGCACCGCTTCGCCTCAGCGCTTTTTCTGCTGGCACCGAACCTTGCACTTGCGCAGTGAGTACCCTGACCGGACCACTGCAGGTGTCGCCGCCAACAAGGGTGATTTGGTAGCGTTCCAGTGCACCATCCAGACCTGTTCTAAACGCAGCTAACCAACTCTCATCCGCCCGAGGCAAAGTAACCGAGAGGGTCAGCCAAAGCGGTTCAGCGCCCATGGCTGCCAAGTCACTTACTGATGACCCTAGCAAGCGCCAGGCGAGATCTTCTGCACTGATATCGGGAAGAAAGTGCACACCCTCTACTAGCGTATCGATTGATATAGCTAGCTGCTCTCCGGAGGGGGGCATGACCAGAGCACAATCATCGCCTACACCGAGCGCTACAGTTGGCGCCGCTTTGGCGCTAGGCGCAAAGTAGCTCGTGATGATTTCAAACTCGCCGGGCATTACTTTTGACGCGCAGCCTTAATCTCGAGTGTGCGTACTTTCTGCGCCAGCTTATCGAGTACACCATTCACATAGCGGTGACTCTCAGTTGCACCAAAGCGTTTAGCCAGTTCAACACTTTCGTTAATCGCCACCTTGTATGGCACCTCGATGCGATGAATCAGCTCATAACTACCGATGCGCAGCACGGCTAATTCAACTGGATCAAGATCATCAACTGAACGATCCAAATAAGCGGAGAATGCGACATCCAACTCTGAACGCTTGCCAATCACGCCGTGCAACAGCTCAGCAAAGAGCGGCACGTCAGTGTCTGACATATCGTTATCGACGCGAAACTGCGCTTCAATCTCATTCGCCGGGTGCCCAGCTAATTGCCACTGGTATAGCGCTTGTAGCGTGTAGCTGCGAGCATTACGGCGCTTCTCAGTGTTGGAGAAGCGCTTTTTAGCTGGTTTATCGTCGCTCATCTTAAACCTCGAGCTGACGCAGCAAACTTACCATCTCAATCGCTGAGAGTGCTGCCTCTGCACCTTTGTTACCCATTTTCGTACCTGAACGCTCAATTGCCTGCTCAATGCTATTCACAGTCAGAATCCCGTTCGCCACAGGCACATCGAAGTCTAGAGAGACCTGCGCGACCCCTTTCGAGCTCTCGTTTGATACAAACTCAAAGTGCGGCGTACCTCCACGGATAACAGCACCCAAAGCGATAATTGCGTCATCGCGCTTCTGCTGTGCAACACGTTTTACTGCCAGTGGCACCTCAAATGCTCCTGGTACTCGAACGATACGAATATTCTCTTCACTCACGCCATGACGCTTAAGCGTATCGACGGCGCCCTCTACCAGGCTCTCAACAACAAACTCATTGAAACGACCCACAACCAGGGTGTACTTCCCCTCGGCGGCAACAAAGTTGCCCTCAACTACTGTTAGGCTCATGCTCTCTTACTCTTCAAACGGAATGTACTCTTCAATCTCAAGGTCGAAGCCCGAGATCGCATTAAATTTCATTGGCGAACTCAACAAACGCATCTTACGGACGCCCAAATCGCGCAGAATCTGAGAACCTGTACCCACCTGCAGGTAGGCGCCTGAGGCACTCATATTAACTTTAGACGGTTTGGTGTTATCGAGTGCTCTGACAGAATCACCGAGATCGATTCGTTCAGCGGTGTCGAGCAGCAGGGCTACGCCCTTACCCTCTTGGGCGATGCGCTCAAGCGCGCGACGCAGTGTCCATTTCGGATCTTCCGATGCGACACCGACGACATCACGAAGCACTTCGGTCCGCGTGTGCACGCGGACCAACGTAGGCTGGTCACTCATGATCTCACCTTGATACATCGCTAGATGATTGCAGCCCTGAATATCATCGCGATAGATACGGTAGTTGAAACTGCCGTAGTCAGTGTCCATCTGTCCCTCATCAGTCGCGACCACCGTCGTCTCGTTGGTAGTGCGGTAGTGAATCAGGTCAGCTATCGTACCGATCTTAAGGCCGTGTTCTTTAGCAAACTGCTCCAACTCAGGGCGGCGAGCCATAGTGCCATCATCATTCATGATCTCAACAATCACACTGGCAGCAGAGGTCATACCGGCCATACGAGCCAGATCCACACCGGCCTCGGTATGCCCAGCTCGACTCAGCACACCACCTGGTTGCGCCATAAGAGGGAAAATATGGCCCGGTTGCACAATATCACTCGGCTTAGCATCCGGCTTAACTGCAGTACGCACCGTCAGTGCGCGATCAGCAGCCGAAATACCAGTCGTCACACCCTCGGCCGCTTCGATTGAGACGGTGAAGTTGGTGGAGTAAGCCGCACCATTTGATTGCACCATCAACGGCAAGCGCAGTTGCTCACAATGAGACCGGCTCAGCGTCAAACAGATTAATCCACGTGCGTACTTTGCCATGAAGTTAATATCTTCCGGACGAACCATCTCGGCGGCGATAACCAAATCACCCTCGTTTTCACGGTCCTCGTCATCCATCAAGATGACCATCTTGCCCTGACGTATATCCTCAACCAGCTCTTCAGTGGTATTTAATTGCATCGTCTCTCCCATTATTAGCGACGCAGGTAACCCGCGGCGGCCAGTAAATCTATCGACACACCTTTAGCTGGCTCAGCGTACTCATCTTTTGCGCTGAGCAGGCGATCAAGGTAACGCGCGATCATATCCACCTCTATGTGAACCTTGCGGCCAGCCGTGTAACCGCTAATGATCGTACCCGCAGCCGTGTGCGGCACTATATTAAGATCAAAGCCGTTCGAGCTCAGATCATTGACAGTTAAACTGACCCCATCAATGGTGATAGAACCCTTAGCAGCGATAAAACGCCGCAGCTCACCGGGAGCCCATATCTCGATACGAACTGAGCGTGCATCAGCCTCAATGCTCTGCACCTCGCCGACCCCATCGACATGACCGGAGACCAGATGTCCACCAAGGCGAGTCGTGGGTAGCAGAGCCTTCTCCAAATTGACACTCTCGCCCACCTTAAGCTGAGCGATGCGACTGTGAGCCAAGGTCTCCTGAGAGACATCCGCAGTGAAACTGTGCTGATCCCAAGCAACTACCGTCAAGCAGACACCATTGGTGGCGATACTATCGCCCAATTGGACGTCAGACATATCCAGACTACCCACACTCAACCTAAGCCTGAGATCACCGCCAATCGGCTCTATCGATTGGACGCTACCGACCGCCTCTATAATTCCCGTGAACATTAGACAAACTGCCAAATAAAACGTATGTCGTCGCCAAATTGGCGAAGATCTTTTAATTTCAAAGCTTGCGCCTGTGCCATGGTGTCAAACGGTAAATCCAGTAACGGTCGCGCTTCGCTGCCCATCAACTTGGGCGCCATGTAGATCCATAGTTCATCTACCAAACCGGCTTCAACAAAAGCACCCGCAAGTACGGCTCCGGTTTCAACGAGGAGCTCGTTAACCCCCCTTTCCGCAGCCAGATGTTCGACTAGCCAATGCAGATCCAGTCCGCGACTCGTTTGCGGCACCTGTAGATAACTCAGCTGCTCTGTTGAGACGGGTTGATGACCAAGTTCCCCATGGCAGATCAGTGTCGGAGCGTTGCCATCAGAGACACGAGCTCCCTGCGGGGTACGAAGTCGTGAATCCAACACGACTCTCAATGGCGTGGGGTTGTCGACTCGTGCACGCACATTATCGTTAAGCTCTTCTAAACGGACTGTTAATGCCGAGTCATCGTACAGAATGGAACCAACACCCGTCAGCACCGCAGAGCTACGCGCACGTAACTGCTGTACATCCGCACGAGCCGCAGCACCGGTAATCCATTTGGATTCGCCACTGGCCATCGCTGTACGACCATCCGCGCTCATTGCTAACTTTACGCGAATAAAAGGTCGCCGCTTTTCCATTCGCGACAGAAAACCAGGATTCAGGGCTCGAGCCTCATTCTCAAGCAGGCCGCTTTGAGCCTCAATACCGGCATCACGCAGGATCTGTAATCCGCGTCCAGCAACCTCCGGATTCGGATCCACCATTGCAGCAACCACACGGATGATACCCGCATCCACTAACCCCTTAGCACAGGGCGGTGTTCTACCATAATGACTACAAGGCTCCAGCGTGACATAAGCGGTGGCACCACGAGCGTCGCCCGCCTGAGCCAGGGCATTGACCTCAGCATGACCCTCACCCGCGCGCACATGGTACCCCTCACCGATGACCTCGCCATCACGTACCAACACGCATCCCACCCGCGGATTGGGGTCAGTCGTATACAGACCTTTCCAGGCCAGCTGTATCGCGCGCGACATATAGACGCGATCTTGCTCGGTAAAGGGCATCACTTATTCTCTTCCGCAAACAGGTCTGGACTCTCAGGCCCTTTGGCTCGACTGCGCCTGGGCTTTGCTTTGACGGCAGGTGCAGAGCCGACGTCGAGCTGTGACTCAGATTCAGTCAGCCGATCAATCTCAAGTCTGAATTCGTTAATATCCTGAAAGCTACGGTAGACCGAGGCGAATCGCACATAGGCCACCTGATCAAGCCTGCGTAGCTCGGCCATCGCAGCCTCGCCCACCATCACCGACGGTATTTCACGCTCTCCCGTGGCACGCAAGCGCTGTTTCACGCGGTTTATACAGGCTTCAATATCTTCAACGCCGACTGGGCGCTTCTCTAAGGCACGCTGTATACCGCCTCGTAGCTTAGCTTCGTCAAAGGGTTGACGCGTGCCGTCGTTCTTGACTAGGCGTGGCATCAACAGTTCGGCTTCTTCAAAGGTGGTAAAACGCTCATGGCAGGAGACACACTCACGGCGACGACGTACCTGCTGACCCTCAGCGACAAGTCGCGAGTCAATTACCTTGGTATCCGATGCGCTGCAAAATGGACAATGCATACTCGCCTCATAATGAGTGGTAAAAGAGCGTAAAAAGGGCAGCAGGTCTTACCTTGCTGCCCTCTGTATTCTAAGAGGTTGAGCACTAAGTCTCAAACCGCCTCAGAGAGATATTACAATTTCAGTGTAAGCTTTACTTGTAGACCGGGTACTGAGCACAGATCGCCTTGACCTGTTCTTTGACTCGCGCAATCGTCGCCTCGTCGTTAATGTTGTCCAGTACATCACAGATCCAGTTGGTCAACTCTTTCACTTCAGTCTCTTTGAACCCACGGCGAGTCACGGCAGGCGTACCGATGCGCAGACCTGAAGTGACAAAAGGTGAGCGTGGGTCATTCGGTACAGAGTTTTTGTTTACCGTGATGTTAGCACGACCCAGAGCAGCATCTGCGTCTTTGCCGCTGTACTCTTTACCAATAAGGCTCAGCAGGAACAGGTGATCATCCGTACCACCGGACACAACATCAAAGCCACGTGCTAGGAACACCTCTGCCATTGCCTGGGCGTTCTTCACAACCTGCGCCTGATAGGCTTTCCACTCCGGTTCCATCGCCTCTTTAAAGCAGACCGCTTTAGCCGCGATCACGTGCATCAGAGGGCCACCCTGTGACTCTGGAAATACTGCGAAGTTGAGCTTTTTCTGCAGTTCCTCATCAGCACGAGCTGATATAATTAGGCCACCACGTGGTCCGCCCAACGTTTTGTGAGTCGTGGTTGTTACAACATCCGCGTAAGGCAGCGGGCTTGGATATACCCCCGCAGCAACCAGACCAGCGATATGCGCCATATCTACGAAGAGGTAAGCACCCACTTTATCAGCGATTTCTCGGAACTTCGCCCAGTCAACAATGCGAGAGTAGGCCGAAAAACCTGCAATGATCATCTTCGGTTTATGCTCCAGAGCCAGACGCTCAACTTCTGCATAATCCAGATCACCCGCCTCATTCAAACCGTACTGCACTGCATTGTATATACGGCCAGAGAACGACACAGCCGCTCCGTGTGTTAAGTGACCACCGTGTGCCAGGCTCATACCCAGAATCGTGTCACCCGCCTTACACAATGCCATAAATACCGCTGCATTCGCCTGCGAACCAGAGTGCGGCTGAACGTTGGCATAGGTTGCACCAAAGAGCTCTTTCGCACGATCAATTGCCAACTGCTCTGCAACATCCACGTACTCACAGCCACCGTAATAGCGCTTAGAGGGGTAGCCTTCTGCGTATTTGTTGGTCAGTACGGACCCCTGGGCTTCCATGACACGAGGACTGGTATAGTTCTCAGATGCGATCAGCTCGATGTGCTCTTCCTGACGCTGTGATTCTGACTGCATTGCGCCCCAGAGCTCTGGGTCGTAGCTTGCGATGTTCATATCCTTGGTAAACATGACAGTCCTCTTACAAAGGTTTGTGGCAGCTTGGCCAGCATGGACTCGCTCAGTCAGCGAAAAAGTGCCGGAGATAAGCTTTTGCATCTAAATTTTGGCGCGCATTATATGCGAAAAGTACAGTGGATTCACTTGAAATAGCGTCACCGGTTATACCAAATTCGCTCATGCTTTCCCTGCAACGGTTCAGTTATGAGTCGCGCAGCGGCCAGCTAAACTGTAAAATTACGCTACATTCAGTTTCTGGAGTTATGTAATGGCTCAATACGTCTACTCAATGAACCGCGTCGGTAAGGTTGTCCCACCAAAACGCGAGATTCTAAAAAATATATCCTTATCATTTTTTCCCGGCGCCAAAATCGGGGTACTCGGCCTCAACGGTGCCGGTAAATCAACTCTGCTGCGAATCATGGCGGGGGTCGATCAGGATTATATCGGTGAAGCGCGTCCAATGCCCGGTATCAACGTGGGGTATCTACCCCAAGAACCGGAACTAGATGATACCAAGACTGTCCGTGAAGTTGTTGAAGAGGCAGTGGCCGACGTAAAAGGTGCGTTAGCTGAACTGGACGAGGTTTATGCGGCCTATGCCGACCCAGACGCTGATTTCGATGCGCTGGCCAAGCGCCAAGGTGAGCTGGAGAATCTAATTACAGCCAAAGATGGCCACAATATTGACACTGCGCTTGAGCGTGCAGCCGACGCTATGCGACTGCCCCCCTGGGACGCTGAGGTTAAAAACCTCTCTGGTGGTGAGCGCCGTCGTGTGGCGCTTTGCCGTCTGTTGCTCGACAAACCGGATATGCTGCTACTCGACGAGCCCACCAACCACTTGGATGCTGAGTCAATCGCGTGGATCGAACGCTTCCTGAAAGAGTACGCAGGCACCGTGGTCGCGATCACCCACGACCGCTATTTCCTGGATAACGCGGCCGGCTGGATTTTGGAGCTAGATAGGGGTCAGGGCATCCCGTGGGAGGGCAACTACAGCTCTTGGCTGGAGCAGAAAGATGCTCGCTTGGCTCAGGAAGCAAAGCAGGAAGCTGCTCACCAGAAAGCGATAAAAGCTGAGCTTGAATGGGTACGTCAAGGCGCGAAAGGTCGCCAGTCAAAATCGAAAGCGCGCTTGAAACAGTTCGAAGAGATGAACTCTAAAGAGTTCCAGACACGTAACGAGACGCAGGAGATCTACATTCCACCCGGCCCACGACTGGGTGACAAGGTGATTGAACTCAACAATGTCACTAAAAGCTATGGCGATAAGTTGCTGTTTGAGAATCTCAATTTTTCAATCCCTCCGGGTGCCATCGTTGGGATCATAGGCCCCAACGGGGCCGGTAAGTCGACGCTTTTCCGTATGATTGCCGGTGATGAGCAACCTGACTCGGGCAGCGTTGAGCTCGGATCCACCGTTAAGCTCGCCTACGTCAATCAGTCGCGCGAACTTGACGGAAGCAAAACCGTATTTGAAGAGATCTCTGACGGCTCCGACATGATCACCGTCGGCAACTATACGACACCTTCTCGGGCTTACTGTGGTCGCTTTAACTTCAGGGGTTCCGATCAACAGAAGTTCGTTAAAGATCTCTCTGGTGGTGAGCGCAACCGTCTGCACATGGCTAAGCTACTTAAAGAGGGTGGCAACGTTCTGCTGCTCGACGAGCCAACCAACGACCTCGATATTGAAACATTGAGAGCGTTGGAGGAGGCGATTCTGGCGTTCCCGGGTTCAGCCGTGGTGATCTCCCATGATCGTTGGTTCCTCGACCGTATATGTACCCATATGATCGCTTATGAGGGTGACTCTCAGGTGACCTTTTTTGAAGGCAACTACACAGAGTATGCAGAGGACTATAAGAAACGCTTTGGCAAAGACCATCAACCAGAGCGAATCAAGTATCGCCGCATGAGTTAAGGGTTTATCAAGGGTTCCAGTCGGAGCCCTTTTTCTTCTCTGGACAGGAGCAAAGTCGGCTAGCCTGTGCTAAACCTGTAAAGTGAATCACTAAAAAGTTGAGCCCCCAATGACCGAAGAGACCTCTAAACGCCGTTTTGATCGCGTCGCCTTTGATGCCGAATGTGAACTGCATATCAACGGTCAACCCCCCGCGGTTGTGGAGCTGCATGATATATCCCTTAAAGGGGCGTTGGTTGAGAGCAAAGCGGACTTACCACTTGAAATCGGTGGCGAAGCCGAGTTGGTGCTTTACCTCTCCAATGAAGTGATGATTCGCATGCCGTCTATTCTGCGTTCCCAGCGTGGTCTGCTATACGGCTTTGAAGTTACCAAACTGGATCTCGATAGCGTTGCTCACCTACGTCGTCTGATTGAACTTAATCTCGGCTCAGAAGAGTTAGTTCATCGCAATCTCGAAGCGCTCATTCACGACTAGATCGCATCTAATGCCTGGGTGAGACGATCGACAGTGACGATCTCAAGCCCCGGGATAGCCTCCTTGGGCCTGTTGGCTTTTGGCACTATGGCACGCCTGAAACCATGCTTGGCTGCTTCTCGGATGCGCTCCTGTCCATTTGGTACTGGACGAATCTCACCCGACAAACCTACCTCTCCCAGCACGATCAGGTCGGCAGGCAAGGCCTTGTCACGAAAACTTGAGACAACGGCCAACAGCAACGCAAGGTCAGCACCAGTCTCAACTATCCTGATACCCCCGACTACGTTGATGAAGACATCCTGATCACCCGTCATTAAACCGCCATGTCGATTGAGCACTGCGAGCAACATCGCCAGACGATTTTGATCCATCCCCACCGCGACGCGCCGGGGGTTGGAGTGGTGCGAGCTGTCAACTAACGCCTGTAGCTCGACCAGCATAGGCCGGGTCCCCTCCCAAACCACCATTACAACACTGCCGGGACGCGGCTCCTCCCCGCGCGATAGAAAAATCGAACTGGGGTTTTTAACCTCTTTAAGCCCCGCCTCCACCATAGCAAAGACACCCAACTCGTTAACCGCGCCAAAACGGTTTTTATGGCTGCGCAAAGTACGAAAACGGCTGTCAGACTCCCCCTCAAGCTGGAGTGAACAGTCGATCATATGTTCCAACACCTTTGGACCAGCCAATGAACCATCTTTAGTCACATGACCAACCAGAAAAATGACAGTGCCCGTCTGCTTGGCATAACGAGTCAGATAGGCCGCACTTTCGCGAACCTGAGCGACGGAACCGGGCGCAGACTGCACGTCGGTGACGTGCATTACCTGAATCGAGTCGATCACAATCACCCGAGGTTTAATCTGATCAGCGAGATCACAGACCGTCTCTACGTTGGTTTCGGAGAGCATCTTGAGGTCACCCACATTCAAGCCTAGGCGTTTTCCGCGCATAGCTACCTGCTGCAACGACTCTTCACCGGTTACGTAAAGCGCCGGCATCGCCCTCACCAGCTCAGCCATCGTTTGTAGCAAAAGCGTGCTCTTACCAGCCCCGGGGTGACCACCAATGAGCACGGCAGAACCCGGCACAAGTCCCCCGCCCAAAACACGATCGAGTTCACCGATACCAGTAGCCAAACGGGGCATCTCTGCAAGCGCCACTTCGCTGAGACTCACGACTTTACCTTTTCCTGCAGCATCACCCGCGTAACCCGAGCGGCGCAGAGCAGCTTGAGCACCACCAGCAGGTGCACTCGCGAGGCGCACTTCAGTCAGCGTGTTCCATGCTTTGCAAGCGGAACACTGCCCCTGCCATTTGGTGAAGTCCGCACCACAGTCGTTACATACATATGCTTGTTTGGTCTTAGCCATTTAGTCTCCGCGCTTTACCTGAACAGCTTCAGCAGGCACTATCTTGACAGCTTTCGAAGCAATAACCAGCTTAATAATAAGGAGTTATCATGAAACTCGAAACCCTGGCGGTACATGCCGGTTACCAGCCTGATCCGACTACCAAGGCGGTTGCAGTACCGATTTATCAAACTACCTCTTACGCGTTTGACGATGCACAGCACGGAGCGGATCTTTTTGACCTTAAGGTCGTGGGTAATATCTATACACGTATTATGAACCCAACTACCGACGTTCTGGAGCAAAGAGTGGCCGCCCTGGAGGGTGGCATCGCAGGTCTTGCTGTCGCATCCGGCATGGCTGCAATCACCTATACTATTCAGACTATTGCTGAGGTAGGTGACAACATCATCTCTGCCAGCGATCTTTACGGTGGAACCTACAACCTTTTTGCTCACACACTCCCGCGTCAGGGAATTGAAGTGCGATTTGTTCCGAGCAACGATATTGCTGCAATTGAAGCTAAGATCGATGCGCGTACTAAAGGCCTTTACTGTGAATCAGTTGGCAACCCATCTGGCCGCATCGCTGATATTGAGGCGCTTGCAGAGGTAGCTCATCGTCATGGAATCCCACTGATTGTTGACAATACTGTCCCAAGCCCCGCGCTTTGGCGTCCGATTGAGCAAGGTGCCGATATTATCGTCACAGCCGCAACTAAATACATTGGTGGTCACGGCAACTCAATTGGCGGTGTGATTGTTGATTCAGGCAAGTTTCCTTGGGCCGAACATAAAGAGCGGTTCCCACTGCTGAACACGCCTGATGTCTCTTACCACGGCGTGGTTTACACAGAAGCTTTCGGACCGGCCGCCTTCATCGGTCGATGCCGCGTGGTACCGCTACGCAATACTGGCGCTGCCATCTCTCCGATGAACGTGTTTTTGCTACTACAAGGGATTGAAACACTCCCGCTGCGTATGGAACGTATCTGTAGCAACACCCAGAGGATCGCTGAGTTCCTTGAAGCACATGATATGGTGACTTGGGTTAAATATGCTGGATTACCCTCTCATCAGGACTACTCACTCGCGCAAAAGTATATGGACGGTCAGGCGTCAGGTATTCTGAGCTTTGGTGTTAAAGGTGGGCGCGAAGCCACGCGGAAGTTCTATGATGCACTGGCAATCTTCACCCGTCTGGTTAACATCGGTGATTGTAAGTCGCTAGCATCGATCCCCGCTGAGACGACTCACCGCCAGCTGAACGCTGAAGAGTTAGCTGCCGCGGGTGTAACTGATGACATGGTGCGCTTGTCAGTTGGTATCGAGCACATAGATGACCTGCTGGCCGACTTGGAGCAGGCACTAGCAGCCGTCTAAGGCCGCTAGCAGTTCGCTGAGCCCGCTTACCGCGGGCTCTTTTATTTTAGTTCGTCGAACCTAGATGATGATCGCAAGTAGAGGCGCTGCTCTGGCCCTCAGTCGATTCGCCTTTAGATTCAATCAACTCAACGGCCTCGTTGAAGACTGAACGAATATCCTCTTTGCAGCTAACGGTAAAGCCAAGATCACGCAACAAACCATCCCCGAGGCCATAGATCCAGCCGTGGACATTTAGCTCTTGTCCTCGGGACCAGGCGTCGATCACCGTTGTCGTGTTGCAAACATTAAGCGCTTGGGTAATCACGTTTAACTCACAGAGGCGGTTGATCTGATCCGGTCTCGCGTCCCAGTGACCGAGAAACTTGCGGTGGTTGTAATAGACATCACGAATGTGGCTTAACCAGTTATCGATAAGACCATGGCGAGTATCCTCCATCGCCGCGGCTACCCCACCGCAACCATAATGGCCCACCACCATAATATCCTTGACCTTCAGAACCTCGACAGCGTACTGAATCACCGACAGGCAATTCATATCTGAATGCACCACCAGATTTGACACGTTGCGGTGTACAAAAAGTTCACCCGGCATCAGATCAACAATCTCATTTGCGGGAACACGGCTGTCTGCACAACCGATCCATAGATACTGAGGTGCCTGCTGTGCCGCTAGCGTCGGAAAAAAATCTGGATTGGCCTCACCAATACTGCGTGCCCAGTGAGCATTCTTCTCAAACAGCGTTTTCAGCGTCTTCATTGGTCAGGTTCTCAGCACAGTAATCCCATGCGGCTTAAATATGCCAGCACGGGTTTACCAAGCTTAATTATGGTATTGGGCACTTAGTTCGTGAACTGCCTCTACAAAGACTTTAGCACGCTCCGGGTCGGCAAACTGATGGATACCATGACCCAGATTCATCACATGACCAGAACCTGTACCATAGCTCGCCAAAATACGGGCAACCTCTTCGCGAATACGTGCAGGAGTGCCATAAAGCACTGATGGATCCATATTGCCCTGAAGTGCAACCTTAGCGCCGACGCGACGACGTGCATCGCCAATCTCAGTCGTCCAGTCCAGACCCAGTGCGTCGGCACCGGCCTCTGCCATCGCCTCAAGCCATTGCCCACCGTTTTTGGTAAACATAATGACCGGTACCTTGCGACCCTCATTTTCTCGAATAAGCCCCGCCGCGATCTTCTGCATGTACTTAAGCGAAAACTCCAGATACATCGGGCCGCTTAGCGCTCCACCCCAGGTATCAAAAATCTGTACTGCCTGAGCACCACTGCGAATCTGCTCGTTGAGATAGAGGATAACCGCATCAGCTAGCTTATCCAGCAGTTTGTGCAGTACCGCCGGGTCTGAGTACATCATCCCTTTGATATGACGGAAATCTTTGCTTGAGCCACCTTCGATCATGTAGGTGGCCAGCGTCCAGGGACTGCCGGAGAAGCCGATCAGGGGTACACGGCCATTGAGCTCACGACGGATAGTTTTAACCGCGTCCATCACATATCCCAGGTCAGCCTGAGGATCAGGAATCGGTAGTGCATCAACATCTGCTTCGCAACGAATTACTTTTTTAAATCGTGGGCCTTCACCCGTTTCAAAATAGAGGCCCAATCCCATCGCATCGGGAACAGTCAGAATATCAGAGAACAGAATCGCAGCGTCCAGTGGGAAGCGCTCAAGCGGCTGAAGTGTCACTTCGCAGGCCAAATCAGGGTTGCCACAGAGGCCCATGAAATCGCCGGCACGAGCACGAGTCTCGCGGTACTCGGGTAGATAGCGTCCTGCCTGGCGCATCATCCATACTGGCGTTATATCCACAGGCTCCTTTAGAAGTGCGCGTAGAAAGCGATCGTTCTTCAACTCAGACATAGGTGAATCTCTATCCATAACTTTCAAAATTTCGGGAATTGTACCCGTTTTGAACATTAGATGCCGCTACTTTACGGTGCAGGAACACCGCTAAGCCAACCGCGTTACTGCACCCATTCACTTCCCATAAGGGGATTTAGTTTCACTAAGACAATCGCAATAAGTGCTAGAAGGGGAGCTTGCCTGACCCGACATTTCATAGCTCGCATAGCAGGACCAGGCCTTCAAGCTGATACAAAAAAGCCGCTCTCTACTGAGCGGCTTTTAGGACAAAAAGGGGTCGGACAAAAAGGGGTCTGACCCCTTTTAGACTTCGAGGTAGTCCAGGATACCCTCGGCTGCCTCACGACCCTCATAGATCGCAGTCACAACCAGATCTGAACCGCGCACCATATCACCACCCGCAAATACCTTCGGATTGCTCGTCTGGAATGGTAGTCGCTCACCATCGAGTGAGCAGTCTACTCGACCATCCTGATGCAGTTCGATCCCCAGTTCGGTCATCCAAGGTGCTGGGCTTGGGCGGAAACCGAAAGCGACCAATACCGCATCCGCCGGCAAGACCTCCTCGGAACCTTCAACTATCTCAGCACGACGACGCCCGTTCGCATCGGGCTCACCCATCTGCGTGGTAACCAGCTTAATACCAGTCACTTTACCGTTCTCACCCACAACCTCTACAGGTTGACGGTTGAACATGAACTGCACGCCTTCCTCTTTCGCGTTAACGACTTCTCGCTTGGAGCCCGGCATATTCGCCTCATCACGGCGGTAAGCACAGGTTACGCTGGCAGCCTGCTGGCGGATGGAGGTCCGATTGCAGTCCATTGCGGTGTCACCACCACCCAGAACGACAACCTTTTTACCTTCCATACTGATGTACTCCGAGGGATCTTTCTCGTAGCCACGACAATGATTAACGTTGGAGATCAGGAATGGAAGCGCATCATAGACGCCTTCGAGGTCCTCACCGGGGAAACCACCCTTCATGTAGGTGTAGGTGCCCATACCAAGGAAGACGGCGTCGTACTCTGCTAACAGCTCTTCCATGCTGACATCCTTGCCCACCTCAGTGTTGAGCTTGAACTCAACGCCCATCGCATCGAACACTTCGCGACGACGAACCATCACATCTTTTTCGAGCTTGAACTCAGGAATTCCAAAAGTCAGCAGACCACCGATCTCTGGATTGCGATCGAAGACAACGGGCTTCACACCGTTACGAGCCAGAATATCAGCACAACCGAGACCGGCAGGTCCGGCACCGATGATGGCAACCTTCTTATCGGTCCAGACGACGTTAGAGGTGTCTGGGCGCCAGCCAAGAGCAAATGCGGTATCGGTGATGTACTTCTCAACCGCACCGATGGTAACCGCACCGAACTCTTCATTCAGAGTACAGGCATCTTCACACAGACGGTCCTGTGGACACACGCGGCCACAGACCTCTGGCAGGGAGTTTGTCTGGTGCGACAATTCAGCCGCTTCCAGCAGGTTCCCCTCAGAGACCAGTTTAAGCCAGTCCGGTATATGGTTATGCACCGGACACTTCCACGAACAGTAAGGGTTGCCGCAAGCAAGACAGCGGTGAGCCTGATCGGCTACATCTTCCCTGGCAAACGGCTCATAGATTTCAGCAAACTGACCACGACGGACCTCAGCCTCAATCTTAGCTGGTCCCTCGCGCTCCACTTCCACAAACTGGAAGCTGTTGTTCAGACGGGTCGTCATTATCCCACCTCTAAATTATTTGCCCGCAGCAAGCTGCAGGCACAGACTCGGAATTCTTAACTCAGCCTTATTGCGGGCTTTTAGTCATGTCGTTGAGCAACTGTCCCAGGCTCGCAGCCTTAGGTTTCACCAGCCAGAATGAACCGATGTAATCTTCAAGATTATCAACAAGCTCCTGACCCCAGGCGCTACCTGTTTCGCGAGTGAACTCAATGATGACTGAACGCAGGTGGTTGCGGTACTGCTCCATCGATTCAGTATGGATGCGATGGATATCGACCAATTCGTGGTTGTACTTATCCACAAAGGTGCGGTCCAAATCCAGTACATAAGCGAAACCACCGGTCATACCAGCACCGAAGTTGTAGCCAGTCGAGCCCAGAACGGTCACCAGACCGCCTGTCATGTATTCACAACAGTGGTCACCTGCACCTTCAACGACCGCATGCACACCAGAGTTACGTACCCCGAAACGCTCGCCTGCAGTACCCGCAGCAAACAACTTACCGCCAGTCGCGCCGTACAGACAGGTGTTACCAATGATCGCTAGATCCTTGGTCTTTAGGTCAACCTCTTTGAACGGTTTAACAACAACCTTGCCACCGGCCATACCCTTACCGACATAATCGTTGGCATCACCCTCAAGGATCAGGTTCTGACCACCCGCATTCCATACGCCGAAAGACTGCCCCGCGTGTCCGCGGAAATTGAACGTGATTGGCTGGTCATTCATACCCAGGTTGCCGTGCTTCTTAGCAATTGCACCCGATGTACGTGCGCCGACTGAACGGTCACAGTTACAGATCTCCAATGTCCATTCGCCGCCCGTCGCCCCATCGATAGCGTCCTGCGCCAGCTCAAGCATGTGCGTGTTGAGCTCGCCCTTGTCGAATGGCTCATTGCGCTCACGCTGTACAGTGTGCGGGTACTCAGCTGGAATACCGGCATCGCCAATGATTGGCGAGAGATCCAGTGAGCGCTGACGCTCAGTGCGACCTTCAATCACCTCTAGTAGATCGGAGCGACCAATCAGTTCTTCCATCGTACGTACACCCAACTGAGCCATCAGCTGGCGACACTCCTCAGCCACAAAGCGGAAGTAGTTTTTGACCATCTCTACTGTCCCGCGGAAGTGATCGCTACGCAGGCGGTCGTTCTGAGTCGCTACACCGGTTGCACAGTTGTTGAGATGACAAATACGCAGGTACTTACAGCCCAGCGCCACCATTGGCATGGTGCCGAAACCGAAGCTCTCGGCACCGAGCATTGCCGCTTTGACCACATCCAGACCGGTTTTCATACCACCGTCTGTCTGCAGGCGAATCGATCCGCGCAGTTGGTTACCGCGCAGCGACTGGTGTGTATCCGCGAGTCCCAATTCCCAGGGAGAGCCGGCATAGTGGATAGATGTCAGAGGAGACGCAGCTGTACCACCATCGTATCCGGAGATAGTAATCAAGTCTGCATAGGCCTTAGCCACACCACAGGCGATCGTACCAACACCCGGACGTGACACGAGCTTCACTGATACCAGAGCTTCGGGGTTAACCTGCTTCAGATCGAAGATAAGCTGTGCTAGGTCCTCAATCGAGTAGATATCATGATGAGGTGGGGGTGAGATCAGAGTGACTCCCGGCACCGAATAGCGCAGACGCGCGATCAGTGCGTTCACCTTACCACCCGGCAGCTGACCACCCTCACCGGGCTTGGCGCCCTGAGCAACCTTGATCTGCATAACCTCAGCGTTCACCAAGTACTCTGGTGTCACGCCGAAGCGGCCTGATGCCACCTGCTTGATCTTAGAGCGCTTGATTGTTCCGTGGCGTGCCGGATCTTCACCGCCCTCACCTGAGTTCGAACGACCACCCAGTTCGTTCATTGCAACCGCAAGTGCCTCATGCGCCTCAGGCGAGAGTGCTCCTAGCGACATCGCTGCAGTGTCGAAACGCGGATAAAGTGCTTCAGCCGGCTCAACTTCGTCGATGCTGATGGCGTTGCCTTTCTTCAGCGCCAGCATGTCACGGATAGTCGCCACCCCACGCTCGTTTACGAGCTTAGCGTAACGGTCATAGTGTTTCTGATCGCCGGATTTGACCGCTTCGTGGATCGATTTGACCACGTCAGGGTTGTACGCATGGTACTCTTCGCCGAATTTGTACTTCAGTAGGCCACCGATCTTAAGCGATTTACGCGCGTTAAACGCCAGCTTAGCCAGCGCCTGCTGATCGCTCTCAAAGTGTTCAAACTTAGCACCCTGAATACGGCTGGTAACGCCTTTGAAGCATAGATCAACGATTTCATCTGACAGGCCGATCGCTTCGAACAGCTGCGCGCCACGGTAAGAGGCGATCGTTGAGATACCCATTTTAGATAGGATCTTGAACAGGCCTTTATCGATCCCTTTACGGTAGTTCTCGTGGCTCTGCAGCGGCTCCATCGCCAACTCGCCTGTACGACAAAGATCAGTCAGCACGCGGTAGGCCAGGTAGGGGTAAACGGCAGTCGCACCAAATCCAAAGAGCACAGCGAAGTGGTGTGGGTCACGTGCAGTGCCAGTCTCAACAATAATGTTAGCGTCGGTGCGCAAACCCGTATCGATCAGACGGTGGTGCACAGCCCCAGTTGCCATCGAGGCGTGTATCGGTAACTTACCTTTCTCAATCGACTTGTCCGACAAAATGATCAGCGCTTTACCGTTGCGCACAGCCGCTTCGGCTTGATCACAAACAGCCAGGATCGCCTGTTCAAGTGATATCTCGGACGGATCATAGTTGAGATCTATCACCTGTGGTTCGAAGCCAGGCACGTCGTTGTCGCGTATGCGGATAAACTTACTAGCGGAGAGCACAGGCATCGTCAGCACCACACGACGAGCGTGGTCAGCAGTCTCTTCAAAGACGTTCTGCTCGCGACCCAGACAGGTCTCCAGCGACATCACAATTGCTTCACGCAGAGGGTCGATCGGCGGATTCGTGACCTGGGCAAACTGCTGGCGGAAGTAGTCGTAAGGCGAGCGAATCTGCTCAGACAAAACCGCCATAGGCTTGTCGTCACCCATAGATCCAACCGCTTCCATCGCCGTTTCACCGAGTGGTCGAATAACTTGGTCGCGCTCTTCATAGGAGACGTTGAACATCTTCATATGAGTCTTGACCTCTTCCACTGACATTTCAGGGAAGGACTTAGACTCCTCTGTGAGGTTCATTGTATTTTCAAGTCGCAGCGTATTCTCTTTTAGCCACTTTTTGTAAGGCTGCGCCTTCTTCAGTCGGTTATCAACGTCCTGAGTGTGCAGGACTTCACCCGTCTGGGTATCAATCGCTAGGATCTGACCTGGTCCGACACGACCCTGAGCGACAATATCGCTGGGCTCATAGCTGAACACACCTATCTCAGACGCGGTACAGATCATGCCATCTTTGGTCATAACCCAACGAGACGGGCGCAGACCGTTGCGGTCAAGCATACAGACAGCGTAACGGCCATCCGTCATAACCATGCCGGCAGGACCATCCCAAGGCTCCATGTGCATCGAGTTGTACTCGTAAAACGCGCGCAATTCGGCATCCATGGTATCAACGTTCTGCCATGCAGGTGGAATGATCATACGAACCGCTCGGTAGAGGTCTATGCCGCCTACCAGCAAGAATTCGATCATATTATCCATGGACGAAGAGTCAGAGCCGGTGGTGTTCACTATTGGCTGTAGCTCATCCAAGTTTGGAATCAGTGGCGTCTGAAACTTAGACGCACGAGCCCGTGCCCAGTTGCGGTTTCCCTCAATTGTATTGATCTCACCATTGTGCGCCAAAAAGCGGAATGGCTGGGCAAGCGGCCAGCGGGGCGCAGTGTTGGTCGAGAACCGCTGATGGTAAGTACAAACAGCTGTTTCTAAACGAGTATCTGCAAGGTCTTTGTAAAATGCTGGTAAGTCTACCGGCATCATCAGGCCTTTGTAGCTGATAACACGCTCCGATAGAGAGCAGATGTAAAAATCTGGGTCATCATTCATCGCGATTTCAGCTTTGCGACGCGCAACGAAGAGTGCAACGGACAACTCGCGCTCGCTCATCTCACCGACGTTAACAAGCACCTGCTCAATCTGAGGCAGCGTCTCTTTCGCGATGGGCCCCAGACACTCTGTGTCAGTTGGCACCACTCGCCAACCTGCAACATCGAGACCCTGCGCCTGAAGTTCAGCGTTCATCGCTGCGCGGGCTTTGTCAGCCAGCGCAATATCTTGGGACAAGAACACCATACCGACAGCAAAGTTCTCCGCCAGTTCGATATTCTGCTCCTCTTTCACCGCAGCTCGGATGAAACCACGAGGCATCTGCATAAGCAGACCACAGCCATCACCCGTCTTACCGTCGGCGGCGATGCCACCACGGTGTGTCATGCACGCCAGAGCTTCAATCGCTTTGGTTAGCACTCCATGGCTGGCCTGCCCCTCCATGTGGGCCATAAGACCAAAGCCGCAGTTGTCCTTAAACTCATCCGCACGATACAGACCGTTGCTCATACGCCAAATCCCAAATAAAAAACTAATTAAATCAACCAATTAAAAGGCCGACTCTAACCGCTCAATGCACGCAGCAGAGCAAGAGGGGAGCTAATTTTACACGTGAAGGGCCTTGGCTACAAATCCACCAAATATGGACCAGCCAGATACACTGCAGCCTAAGGATTCAGGCCTTGATTGAGCTCTGTTTTTAAACCCGTGACTGAGCGTATCCATGGCTTGAGTTGCTGCAAGGATGCGGGTAACTGAGTAACAGCCTGTTGTGCGAGTGCTCGAGTGGGGAAGTGCCCAAACACCAGCGTAAATCGTGGAGCCCCCTGATAGGGGTAAGAGAGTTTTAGCAGCCCATCCACATCGGCGTGTTTGGCGAGCAACTGGTCGGCTGTACGCTCCTCCCGAGCGGCCAGTAGCTGTATCGTCAGATGACTGGCCGGCCAACCCAACACCCTCTCAATCGCAGGATCAAACTTAGGTACGATATCAATACTTTCTCTTAAAGGGGTATCGGTTTGCGTCCTCAGCTGAACAGTTTCCGATGAGCCCAAAACTGATTGCGGCTCATCGGGGTTGTTTGTTGCCTCTGAAATCACAGGAGTAGTTTGCGCACCGGATAACTCGGCACCTGGAGGAAGCTGTAAATCAGCGCTCCTTGCAGAACCGTCTGCTAAAGGTTCGAGAGGTCTTGCCGACATGATCTCTGCTATAGCTTGTTGAGCTTGGTCAGAATCGTCCGCTGCGCCCTCACTCAATACGCTGGACAACTCGGCTGGCAGCAGTTCTGATACCTCCAGTGATACCTGTTCTGGTGCTGGTGTTGGTTCTGGTTCCTGTTCTGGCTGTTGCAGAGGTTGTGGTTCTGGAACCGATGGAAGCTCAGACTCTTGTGCGACCTCAGCCAAACGCGCCTCCTGCTCGGAAAGTCGCTTCGCGAGTTCGGAGCGCGCTGCAATCAACTGAGGTTCTGCCTCAGTGGTAGCCGGAGCGACCTGAGGCACAGTAATTTCAACCGGACGCCGTATATTCTCTTCAGGCGTCGAGCCCGGGTAGTAAAGATAACCGAGTGCCAGAGCAACACTGCTCAAAACCAACCCAATACCTGCCCAATACCAGCGATTGCTGGCGTTGATTAGCCTAGTCTTGGGCTCTTTATGCTGCTCCAGCATTCTTGCCAGTGCCACTTTGAGTTGGTCAGGACGTCCCTGGCTGTCGTGCAGCAGACGTCTATACTCTGAATCTTTTAATATGCGTCCATCAATAAGATGAGCATCGACAAATGCACGAGCCTCCTCCGCTGTGTAGGGCTGCAGATGCTCAATGTGCAGAGTTCCCTCGACCAGACGATTGAACTCACGCTCATAGAAGCGTTGCTCAAACGCAGGCAGGCCAGCCAGCAACACCTTAGGTGCCGCACTGTCAACTTTAGAGAAGTTGATCAGCAACTCCAGTGCGTTATCCGAAAGATAGTCAGCATCATCTACGCAGATAACCAGTTGCTGCTCTACCTGCTCCAGCGCACGTGCATAACCGTGCAGCGCAGTTAGCCTCGCTCTGTTGTTAGGCTCGCAACTGAGCCCCAGTTGTGCGACAAGTGCCTGCAAGAGTTGCGTTACGTCAAAAGTGGAGACTGGAGTTATCTGCACCCAATGCGGCTGCACTGGGCTCTGCTCCGGGCGCAGATGAGAGAGCAGATGCGACCGTCCAAGGCCGGGCTCTGCAATTAGAAGCAGCAGTAGATCCGAAAAGCTTAGGAGATGCTCCAGGCGAGCTGTCTGGAGCTGACGTGATTCGGGGTCAAAATGAGTATTTGGCACCCGCATGAGCACCTCAGCTTAATACCGACTCGGTTGCATAGTGTGCTTCTAAAGTCTGCTGCAGCAGATCGGGGGAGAACTCTTCGGTGATGACAGCCTCGCCCAGACGTCTCAGTAACACCAAGCGAATACGCCCACTGAGGACTTTTTTGTCCACCGACATCAGTTCTCGAAAACGATCCGGGCTCATATCGGCAGGTGGTATTACCGGAAGGTGTGCGGCCTTGAGCACTGCCTGAACTCGTTGAAGATCAGCTTCGCTGAGCCACCCCAAACGCATTGACAAATCAGCTGCCATCCACATTCCTGCTGCAACAGCCTCGCCGTGCAACCAGGCACCATAACCCTGATCAGTCTCAATCGCATGTCCAAAAGTGTGACCTAGGTTGAGAATGGCGCGGATACCTCCCTCACGTTCATCCTGAGCCACCACTTGTGCCTTGATCTCGCAAGATCGGAAAATCGCATACGTCAGCGCCGCCGGATCACAGGCATTGAGCTTGCCGATGTTCTGCTCAATCCAACAGAGAAAGGGCTCATCGTAAATCAGTCCGTACTTGATCACTTCAGCTAAGCCTGCTGCAAGCTCGCGCGGAGGCAGGGACCTTAGAATGTTAGTATCTGCAAGTACCGCTTTAGGCTGGTAAAAAGCACCAATCATATTTTTGCCTAGCGGATGATTTACGCCGGTTTTACCACCGACTGAGGAGTCAACCTGCGATAGAAGCGTGGTAGGAATCTGTATGAAGTCGACACCGCGCTGATAGCTTGCAGCGGCAAAGCCGGTCATGTCACCGACAACTCCGCCACCAAGCGCTATCAGCGTAGTTGTTCGGTTATGCCGCATCTGTAATAGCGCATCAAAAATAGAGTTCAAATGCTCAAGTGTTTTGAAAGACTCTCCGTCCGGCAGGATCACTTCATCCACCTGCAGATCCGGGAGCTGCTGCTTAAGCGCGTCGAGGTAGAGTGGTGCGATTGTTTCGTTCGTCACAACCATGACCTGCTTACCAGCAATCAAGCTCTGCAGGTCTACAGACTTAAATAGATTCTCACCGATGTAGATTGGGTAGCTACGCTCCCCCAGATCAACACTTAACTGACGCATCAACGCGACTCCACAACTGACTCGTTAGAGCCAAGAATTCGATTTTTACGCAAGACTTTTATAATTTCACCAATCACCGCGCGCGGGTGACGTCGATCCGTCCGCATCACAAAGTCTGCCGTTTGGCGATACAAGGGATCACGTATACGGATAAGTTCCTCTAAGCGCGCGCGTGGATTTTCAGTCTGCAACAGAGGACGATTCTTGTCACGCGCAGTACGCTCAACCTGCTGATCGACACTGGCGTGCAGATAAATGACGAAACCGCGCTCGCGCAACACCTTGCGGTTATTCTCACGCAACACCACACCGCCACCAGTCGCAAGCACAATATTATCTTGATCTGTAACCTGGTCGATTACAGTCTCTTCACGAGCACGAAAGCCTTCCTCACCCTCGACATCAAATATCCAGGGGATGTTAGCTCCGGCGCGCTCTTCAATAACCCTATCGGTGTCAACGAACTCCAATTTCAGTTCGTTAGAAAGCAAACGCCCTATGGTGCTCTTTCCAGAACCCATAGGGCCAATTAGAAATATCTTCAATAGTGACCAGCTCTTCTCTATCGAGAGGTCAACGCCTCACGAATCAGTTTCGGGGTGATGAAGATCAGGAGTTCCTCTTTACTATCACTGCGCTGCGTATTTCGGAAAGCTGCTCCCACAACAGGGAGATCACCCAGCAACGGTACTTTGTTGATCGTGTCCTGACTATTCGTTCGGAATACCCCACCGAGAACTATTGTATCACCGTCTTTGACAACAACATTAGTGGATAAGTTATTTGTTGCAATATCACCTGCAACGTTGAGGCTATCCTGAGTAATGTTGAGCTGAAGTGCAACACGATCATTAGGTGTGAGTTGCGGAGTAACTTGCAGTGAGAGCGCCACATCTATCTCAACAGTGTCCTGTTGACCATCAACTATCTGAGGGACCAATAGAGTTGTACCCGAGCTGATGGTGGCTGAAGTACCGTTAGTGGTAATTACTTTTGGTTGTGAAATTACCTCTCCATTACCACTGGTCTCCAGAGCTTGCAACTCTGCAGTTAACAGCAATGAGTTTGCCAAGAATCCAACCGCCACTGCTGGACCCGCAGCTCCCAGATCCACTCCCAGCGCGTCACCTGGCAGTGCTCTCGGAATTGCACCTCCAATCGCAGTAGTTGCGCCCAGACCCAAGCCGACACCACTACTCGTAACAGTCTGTTTGAAAAGACCCCAATTCACACCAAGATTCTTGGTGAAGCTCTCATCAGCGGATACGATCCGAGCCTCAACCATTATCTGTGCAGTTTCCACATCAAAACGACCGAGAGTTCTGCGTATCTCCTCAATCGCAGCACTTGTTTCACGCACCATCATAACGTTTGTTTGATCGTCCGCTAAGATAAAGCCCCTTTCGCTGACTAAACCGGCATTCTCAACATACCCTTTCATCTCTGAAGCTTTGCGATAATCAACTTGGATGTACTCTGTCATCAAGGGAGCGAGGTTCTTCACCTGCTCTTGTGCCTCTAGCTCCTGACGCTCACGCTCTGCAATCTGTGAGGCGCCACCAATCAGCATGACATTACCGACAATGCGTTTGTCGAGCCCGTTAGTTTGCAAAATGATATCGAGCGCCTGGTCCCATGGAACGTTCTTCAGACGCAGAGTAACGTTGCCGCCCACCTCATCGCCAACGACCAGGTTTTTCTCGGCAACTTCCGCGATGATCTGCAGCACCGAGCGCAGCTCTACATTCTGAAAGTTCAGGTCGATCTCTTCGCCAGAGTATGGGAACAGGTCGGCTTTACGATTCGCCAACTCCTGATCAGTCATCGGTTTGAAATCGAGAACCAACTGGTTACCTGTCTGGTAGGCCATGTAATCGTAGGGTTCGGCGGAGGGCTTGATGAGAATCGCCGTATTGCCACCTGCAGCCATTGCATCCACATACATAACGGGGGTTGCAAATGCCTGAACATCCGTGCGGTTTTCAAGCTCCTTGGCAAGTGAAGCTCCCAAGAGATTAACAACGATGTTGTTACCCTCTTCTATGATATCAAGGCCAGCTTCGTCGTCGCTCATGTTGATAACAACACGACCAGTGCCGCCATCAATTCTCTCAAAATCTATAGACTGAACGCGTGTCTGGTCGCTCATCACACTCGCGGAATTACTAGCCGCCAGTGCTCGATCTGCCGGTGCTGCCTGAGCGGCTTTGCCCGACCCCATTCGCGCATCACCAAGCTGGACATAAAGGTTATTACCATCGGCAGAGGTGCTGTAGCTTGCCGCCTCAGTCAGGTTTGCAACCACTCTCAAACGCCCCTGCGCCTCGGCGAAGTTGAGCGTAGACACGACACCAGACTCCACGCTAAGCATGCGCTGTGCCTGCTCGTTGGTCACACCGAAAAAGTCCATCACCAGTCGTGGTGGAGATTCGATCATGTAGATCTTCGGCGCCGGGGGTGGCACATCAAAGCTGAAGCGGATTTCTGTTTTCTGACCGGGTAGAGCCGCGAAACTGGTCTGCTTGAGTACCGAGTCTGCCGCACTGGCTAGAGGGGCGAGGCTCGCTGCCACCGCCAGAACCAACCAGCGGCCCATGCGACTAATTTTGCCACCCGCTGTTTCTTGGTTACGAGAGTTCATTTCAATAAACATCCTTAATTCACTCCAAATCCGGCAGTGTGACTGTTCGAGGGCGCTTCATCCAACCACCGCGCCCATTAGAGACGATCTCTTCCAACTGCATTGAGCGTTCATCAATCGCTACCACTTCACCATAGTCGAGCCCGATGCGGTTGCCGACCACCACCTGATGAACTTCGCCATTAGTGTCTCTGATCAAAGATATAAGTTCACCATCTTCAAGAGCTGTAATGGTACCCACCATGAGCAGCTGATCGACAGGAAACTCCTCGAGATACTCTTTAATCCTATCTTCGTCTGGTTGAAGCTCAGTCTGCCCATCTTGCGGAGTCACCTGCTCTTGCGACAACATTACAAGGGGTACAAACGGATCACGCAAACTGGAGCCTTCGTAAACAAAGCTCTCATAAGCCTTGAATTCTGGTAATGGCTCAATCTTACCACCCGGCTGGGCCGCTTTTTCAGCAACGAACTGCCGTAAGTCCGTTGTGTCCTCTACCCAGACACAACCCTGCAATCCAAAGGACAATGCCAGCGCCGCAGCGATCTGCTTACTCTGTATCATCATAACGGTAGGTCTTCGCACTGATAGTCATATTAAGCATGTTGCCTCCAGCAGGACGGATGGAGTAATCATGCAGCGTCACTATACGCTTAATGGCCGCTACACCGCTGACGAACTCACCCATCTGGTGATAGGTACCACTCACCTGAATGTTGATTGGCAGTTCAACGTAGAATTGCGCTTTTCGCTCAGACTGGAGTGCAATCGAATCGATATCCAGACCCGAGTTCTGACCAATGGCACTTATATCCTCCAGCAGACCCGGTACCTCTTTATCGGTCGGCAGCTGACGCAACAACTCCGCAAATCGTAACTCGACGTCAGCCATCTGCTTACGCAATGCCTCAAGCGAGGCGACCTGAAAAGCCTTAGACTCGTACTGCTGCTTTAGGTCGGTCTCCTTGGCAATCTCGCGCTCTAGCTGGGTATGCTTATCCATTACCATGTAGTAGACACCACCGCCCACTAAGATACCAAACACCAAGATGTAACATATGACCTTAACTCCGACCGGCCAGGACCAGGCAGTATTGAAGTCAGCGTTGTTAATATCAAAACCACGGAATGCGTTTTTAAAGCTCGTCATCATACTCATCGAACCGCCTCCTCAGCTTTAGGCTTAGCCAGAGGCACACGTAAGTTAAAACTACGCTGAGTGTTCTGGGCATTAACCCTCGACAAGTTCGGCTCTCCAAACCAGATTGAGGCATTGAGGTTACGCATCAGTTCAGAGACATCTTCGTTAACCGCCGCTAGGCCATCGACGTTGATCGCTTCACCGCTGCGAGTCAACGACGAGTAGTGAATACCATCGGGGAGTACTCTGACCATCTCGTCAAAGTTACGCACAATGATGGGGCGGTTACCCTGAAGCTCTTGAATAGCGTTTAAACGCTCTAACAGACGCTCTCGCTGACGCTTCAACTCTCGAATCTCTTCCAGCTTCTTATCGAGTTTGGCGATCTCTTGTGTGACGTAGTCATTGCGTGCCCGTTGACGATCAATCTGCAGATCATAGAAGTAGACAACGCCAAAAACCGTCAACGCACCTAAAAGGGCCGCAACAACCAGGTTCGTAATAAAGCTCTTTTGTAGACGCGCATTGCGTTCTTCACGCCAGGGGCGCAGGTTAATTTGAGTCACGCTCATCCCTGTTTCTCCAGACTACGCAACGCCATGCCCACCGCTTTAACCAGAGTTGGGGCGTCTACTTCCAATTTAACAGGATTGATCTTTGAAGTGATTTTCATACCAGCGCAAGGGTTAGCGATCAGCGTCTCTACTCCGATTTCTGCCCCCACTATCGAATCCAGATCTTCGATGCCCGCCACACCGCCGCAGAGGTACACACGATCTAACTGATTACGTGCGCCCGAAGAGTAAAAAAACTGCAATGCACGTGATACTTGCTGGGCTACCGCTGTCGCAAAGGGCTGTACCAGCATCTCCTCAATCTCATCGGAGATCTCCCGCATACGCAACTGTTTTTCCACCTCTGATTGTTCAATATCGTACTGCTGCTGGATTGTATTACTCAGTTCATTACCACCAAACGCCTGCTCGCGGTTGTAAATTACCTTACCCTCGCGCAGAACGTTCAACGTCAATGTTGATGCACCGATGTCGATAACACCAACTGTGCCAGCCTCTCGATCCAGTTCGAGATAGGGCAAAACACGCTCGATCACATAAGTATCGACATCCACCACCTCGCATTTAAGCCCGGCGCTATCCAAGGCATCCTCGCGATTAGCGACGTCGTCGCGGCGGCAAGCTACCAGAAGGATCTCGTTGAGGGCCGCATTACCTTTAACAGGTCCCACGATTTGAAAGTCGAGCGCCACTTCATCGAGTGCGTATGGAACGAACTGGTCCGCTTCAACGCGCACCTGCTCTTCAAGCTCCATACCGACAAAAGCATCGCTAATCTGCAACTCTTTTGTGATGACGGCCGATGAGGGTACAGATGCAATTGCTAACTTAGACTTAGCGCCGCTAATTTTGAGACCGCGCTCAATCGCTTCGGCAACCACTTCCGGTTCCTGGACATTTCCGTCTACCACTGCCGAAGCGGGTAACGAAACGATAGCATAGGCGGTGAGTTCAGCCCCTTTGCCAGCGCTGCCCACAACTGCAAGCTTCACTGAAGAGGACCCTATGTCTACCCCAATCCAGCCAGCATTTTTAGTTCCAAACAGGCTGACCACAGATGTTTCCTTTTGTTTACCATGCGTTTCTATATATCGCACCAATCACAGGCAACTTGAGCTGATTGGCATAAAACTCTGATTTGAGTGTAGACCCTTTTCGGCAGGTCTATATAATTTGATTCAACAATATCTCAAAAATTGAAGGTTTCGATGGGTTTTCTTAAAAAGCTGTTTAAATGGTTGATAGGCCTAGGGCTTTTTGGGGTGCTATGCGGAGCAATTGCTGCCAGCGGCATCTACTACTATTACAGCCCCCAGCTTCCTGATATCGAGACACTACGTGAAGTCCGCTTTCAGACACCTCTGCGAGTGTACACCGCGGATGAGAAATTGATTGCTGAATTCGGTGAGAAACGCCGCACACCCATCAGCTATGACGCCATCCCACCGCGCTTCGTACAGGCTTTGCAAGCTGCGGAGGATGCGCGCTTTTTTGAGCATCAAGGAATAGATATTCGCGGTCTGGTGCGAGCGGCCTATCAGCTTGGCACCACTGGCCAGATCCAAAGTGGCGGTTCGACCATTACGATGCAGGTAGCGAAGAACTTCTTCCTGACTCGTGAGCGAACCTTCGAGCGCAAATTTATTGAGATCTTGTTAGCGTTGCGGATCGAGCAGGAGCTTTCAAAAGAAGAGATCCTAGAGCTCTACGTCAATAAGATTTACCTCGGACACCGCGCTTACGGTATTCAGGCAGCCGCCCGTGTCTACTACGGCAGTAGTATTGATGAATTAAACTTGGCGCAGCTAGCAATGATTGCTGGCCTGCCTAAAGCACCCTCTGCTTTTAATCCGATCACCAACCCCAGCCGAGCGCTGGAGCGTCGCGACTGGATTATTGGTCGCATGCTCACGCTGGGCTACATCGACAGGCTAGCGCATGATGAAGCGATAGCTGCTCCGGTCACTGCCACCTACCATGGAGCAGATATCGAAGTCGCAGCGCCCTATGTTGCCGAAATGGTGCGCAGCCAGCTCTATGAGACCTATGGCGAAGATCTGTACACTGAGGGGTTAAAGGTATACACAACAATCAGCAGCGAGGCTCAACAGAGCGCAGATGCGGCTTTGCGATTCGGTTTACTCTCGTACACTGAGCGTCACGGCTACCGTGGTCCCGAACAACACTTTGATCTAAACGCTCTAAATACCGAGACACTTGAAACTAAACTGAAAGCTACACCGGCCTATGGCGGCCTTGAACCCGCACTGGTGACCTCCGTTGGGGAGCAGAGTGCCGAGATCCTAATGGCAGATGGCAGCACCACAACGCTTCCATGGAGTGGTATGCAGTGGGCGCGAGCGTTCAAAACAGTCAACGCAATGGGTCCTGAGCCAGAGAGAGCGGCAGACGTGGTCGAGGCTGGCGATCTGATTCGTGTACGCACGACCGAAGAGGGACTGCGTTTAGCCCAGATACCTGAAGTTCAGGGTGCTTTCATTGCACTGGATCCAGAAAATGGTGCGATTCAGGCGCTCACAGGCGGCTTTAGCTTCTACCTCAATAAGTTTAACCGAGCCCTTCAGGCCTATCGCCAGCCCGGATCAAACATTAAGCCGCTGCTGTACAGCTATGCGCTGAGCAGCGGCTACACTCCCGCTAGTATCATCAATGATGCCCCTGTCGTGATTAATGATGTAAGTCTCGAGGGTGATTGGCGCCCTGAAAACGATAACGGTCGTTTCGGCGGACCAACACGCCTGCGTGAAGCACTCTATCGCTCACGTAATTTGATCTCTATCCGCCTGATGCGAGCGCTGGGTATCAAACCCGTGCGTGAGTTCCTGCTGCAGTTCGGATTCGAACCAGACAGGCTACCCGAGAACCTATCCCTATCACTCGGTAGCGCCGACGCTACGCCTCTCCAGGTTGCAACAGCTTACGCCATACTGGCCAACGGTGGTTTCCAGATAGAACCCTACTTTATCGAACGCATTATGAGTCCACAGGGCGAAGAGCTATTTAGAGCTAACCCAAAACTTGCCTGCGCTTACTGTCCCGAACGTCAGCAAGCTGACATGATTGCCGCCGAGGCTGCCGAACTGGCACAGGCAGCAGCCGATGCCGGAAACCCGATTCCAGCGGCACCACCAACCGAGATTCTGACGTTGGATGGGCGGCCTCTGGCTGAGCGGCTGCTGGATGAGCGCACTGCGTATATATTGCACGACATGATGCGCGACGTTATCAGAAAAGGTACAGGACGTCGTGCTCTGGTGCTTGAGCGCACAGACTTAGGTGGAAAAACGGGCACGACGAACGAGCAGAAGGATGCCTGGTTTAGCGGTTTCAATACTGCACTCAGCGCGACCGCCTGGGTTGGATTCGATCAACCAGCGACGTTAGGACGTCGAGAATTCGGTAGTAGCGCAGCCTTACCCGTATGGATTGAATTTATGCGGGATGCCTTGAAAGATGTCCCTGAGTCTATTCTGCTTGAACCGGCTGGCATCTCCAGAGCACAGGTGGACCCCGTCACAGGTCTGCTCGCCTACCCCGGTCAGGAGCAGACAATTAACGAAGTGTTCCGCACCGAGGAGTTGCCGACCGAAGTTGCACCCAACGCGATTCAAGAGCAGCAAGCACCGACTACAGAACAACTCTTTCGCTAAGACTACTTAACAAAGAGTATTGAATTAGTAACAAAAAAACCGCGAGCAACGTCGCGGTTTTTTTTATTTGGGATGTTTAATTAACCCAGCGGGTAGTCAGCGGGCATGTCTTTGGCTGCTACACCCGAATCAATGGCAGCCTTTGCGACAGCGTAAGATACAGCCCCCAGCAAACGAGAATCTGTCGCTTTAGGTAGGATGTAATCACGTCCGAATTCGAGGCTATCCAAGCCGTAAGCATCCAGAACCTCCTGAGTAACCGGCTGCTTGGCCAACTCGGCAAGCGCAACTACTGCTGCGGCTTTCATCTCTTCGTTAATCGCAGTCGCACGCACATCCAGCGCCCCGCGGAAGATGAAAGGGAAGCCCAGTACGTTGTTAACCTGATTAGGGTAGTCAGATCGACCAGTCGCGATGATCACGTCATCACGTGTAGCACGTGCCAGTTCTGGCTTGATCTCAGGATCTGGGTTCGCACAAGCGAATACCACAGGGTTAGCTGCCATCTTAGAGAGATTCTCTGGAGAGAGAAGATCAGGACCCGAGAGACCTAAGAATACATCGGCACCGTCGATCGCATCTTCGAGCGTGCGCTTGTCCGTTTCAGTTGCGAATATCGCCTTCTCCGGTGTCAGGTCATCACGCCCAGAGTGAATCACACCCTTGCGGTCGATCATGTAGATGTTTTCGTTACGTGCGCCCATGTTGATCAGTAGTTTCATACATGCACTGGCCGCAGCACCGGCACCAAGACATACAATGCTCGCATCTTCGAGCTTCTTACCCGCCAATTCTAATGCGTTAATCATACCCGCAGCGGTGACGATCGCTGTACCGTGCTGGTCATCGTGGAAAACCGGAATATTGCAGCGCTCAATCAGAGTGCGCTCAATTTCAAAACACTCAGGTGCTTTGATATCTTCCAGATTGATCCCACCGAAGGTATCCGCAATACGCGCGACGGTATCAATAAAGGCCTGTGGGCTCTCTGCATTTACTTCGATGTCGATTGAATCGATGTTGGCGAAACGCTTAAACAGCAGTGCCTTACCTTCCATGACGGGCTTAGAAGCCAACGGGCCGAGGTTACCCAACCCCAGAATCGCTGAACCATCCGAAATTACCGCTACAAGGTTGCCTTTGGCTGTGTAGCGGTAAGCATTTTCGGGATCCTTGGCGATCTCACGTACTGGTTCAGCTACACCTGGAGAGTATGCCAGCGACAAATCACGTGAGGTCTGTGCTGGGGTTGAGAGTTCGACACTTATTTTACCTGGACGCGGAAACTCATGGTAATCCAGCGCAGCCTGTTTCATATCCTGAGACATTTCTCGTTCCTAGTCGTTATGGTGATTTCGGCTGGTGAAACCCGACAAAGCCAAAATCTCGTTATATGGGTCGTTTATCGATGATATAGAAAAGCGTTACAAGGCAAAAGCCCAGTTCGGCAAACTGATGGGCATATTTTCGCAGTACGAAAAAACATGGCTGACTAATCTGGCATGTGCCAATGCCAGGCGGACGTAATCGGCAGCAAATAAGGTTTAAATCCTGATCCAGATCTAACCTGCTTGCGGCGATCGATAACCCAACCCCGCGCCTCGATCAGACGTCCGACTGAAGAGTTAACCCTCGCCACCTCAGCAGAACTCAGCTGCTTACGTAAGAGACGCAGGGCTAAGTGATCGTCGAGCTCTATATAGATATATTTAGCGGTGGTATCAATGTGAGTGACCGCCCCACGTACCAGCGCAAAGCCCCCCTTTCGTAAGGAAGCTGCCCGCGCAATCGGATACTTCCACACGCCAATACCTTTGGCACGTGCGACGGACTCAGCGGCAAACAAGCAATCCGCCTGACCTGTGTTGGGCTCTACCACAACCGCCCATCCAAAACCCTGGCTCAAGAGATATTCAGCGGCGTTTACACCATCGAGCAAGAGGTGACCCAATAACCGTTTATATCGATCCTCTGGCTCTTGACCCAGTACCAGGCGCGCTTGTGCAGCGGTGGCTAAACGCTTCAGCTCAGCGCTGGCTAATTCAGCAAGGGGTTCTGGTATCCCCTTACCAAGATTCAACTCGGGCGTATTGATACCCAGGATACGCAGGGAGCGTCCATTACCAAGCCTGACAGTATCACCATCAACCACTCGCTCAATCTCTACGGCAAAAGACTCCCCCTCAGGCTGACACTGAGCGGTAGCCGCGCCGCTCGATACTGAGGCAATAAAAAAGGCACTCAAAAGTGCCTTTTTCACTAACAACATCCCAGCAGCGATTACTTCGCTAGGCTGCGAGCGCCAAAGCGCTTGTTAAAGCGATCAACTCGACCGCCTGTAGTCGCTTCTTTCTGCTTGCCAGTGTAAAACGGGTGGCACTGGCTGCACACGTCGACGCTCATGTCACCCGCCATCGTTGAGCGGTGTGCCATCGTGTTGCCACAAGAGCAGGTAATGGTTACTTCGTTGTACTGTGGGTGGATACCAGATTTCATGGTGTAAACCTCATTTTGTTTGTGCCGCCACCTAAGACCAACGGGTTTAGGCACCGCACAAATGACGCAAACTGCGCCGTTAATGTAAGAGGCGCGGATTATACGCAGACCATCAAGAGACAACAATAGCTTTTTTGCACAAAATTTAACCAGGCTTGCGTAGATGCTAGGGGCTCCCTAGACTGAGCGTTCATTCGCAGCCACATATCTACCGCATGATCCTTCGAATTGCATTGCCGCTTCCACTCGACCGGCTGTTTGACTATCTACCCATCTCCGGCTCAGAGCAAGTTGGTGCGCGCGTACAGGTGCGTTTTGGTTCAAGATTGATGATTGGCTTAATCGCCGAAATCGTGGCAGAAAGTGAGTTAGATCCAGAGCGCCTCAAACCCATATGCTCTCTTCTGGACAATCAACCGCTTGTCGATACTGAGCTGCTCGAACTTGGAAACTGGGCTGCAAACTACTACCAGTATCCAATCGGTGATGCACTCCTGCATTTGGTGCCCAACCTAGCTCGCAAAGAGGAGCGCCCCGAACCCACGCCGACACCCTATTTCAAACTCAGTCAAAATGCCGATATCGAATGTTTAAG
>Ga0102948_1000068_pt1 | contig 35734 bp, 29 predicted proteins | sample SalPonA_A_H2O_MG_FD_78211 | JGI IMG/M metagenome (GOLD analysis project Ga0102948, IMG submission 78211) | Water microbial communities from South San Francisco under conditions of wetland restoration - Salt Pond MetaG R2A_A_H2O_MG | ecosystem: Environmental > Aquatic > Non-marine Saline and... | reverse complement strand
TTGTTATGCAGCCTGGAAAGGTTCCGATTTGACTTGTTACAACTAGGCTAACTCTATCTGGTAAAATTCTACCTATTGATTCAAAGGTATTTCTTCCCATTATTAGTAATCCGCCGTGTGTAAGCCTTTTGAATCTTAAAAGGTCACTCTTTTGTTTAAAACCCCAAGGTAGGTCATTATGAATTCCTATTTCTCCATTAAGTCCAACTGCTAAAACAAGTCTCATAAATAACTCCTACTATTTGTATATTTATTTTTATGATATAATATTTAAAATATTATAAAAAAATATTTTTTTCAATAAAGAGAATTACTTATGTCAAATAAACCTATTAATTTTATTCAGTTTGTTCACCCAGCTTCTGGTGGTAAAGTAACAGAGATATCGGGAGATTTAAAAGCAATATTGGAAAATGAAGAGTCGATGTCAAATGACTTTTCAAGAGAAGTATTGAGCAAAAATGCCGATAAATCAATTGAACAAATGGAAGTCTTCTTGCTATTCAAAGCTATAGGTGAAAGTGAAAATGAAGAAGAGATAAATAACTTCTTTGACTTTTTATTTACGCCTGAAGAGAAACAGGCGTATTTAAAGAATCCTACCGATGCAGTTAAAGGTTATATAACTAAATTTGCTGATACAGAGAAATTTTTCTCTGCCGCCTCTATGTATGCTCCAAGCATTTATGAATCGTATATAGATGGTGTAGATTCACAAAATGCATTTGAGGACATGGATCCTAAGATGGTAGAACGTCTTAAGAGCAGTCTAAGTAAGCAAGAGCTACAAAGCTTAACTTGGAAAACTAATGTCGCTAAAGCAATGACAGAGGAAAAAGAAGGTCCTGGTGCATTTAAAAAGTTCATTGCTAAACAAGGGGAGCTATTAAGCAAATTTGTGTCTAACCCTAACGCAAAAGTTGCCCTTGGAGCGCTAACAGTAGTGGCAGCATCAGGTCCAATAGGTGCAGTAGCTGGACCTATTGCCCTATCTAGCGCATTAATCGGTCATCCAAAGATTAATGGTTGGGTAAAGAAAACCAATGAAAAAATATTAAATTGGTTTGAGTCTAAAGGTATCAATACAGATAAGATTAGAGATTTTGAAGCATCAGCGACCAAGAGAATTAAGAAGGCTGACAAGAAAGCGCAGTCAATGAGAAGAACACTTGCCTACGGGGGAGCAGCTGCGGCAATAGGGTCTATAGCATACGGATTGGCTTCTGCTGATATACACGCAGTAATTGACGGTGTTTCTAAGAGTATAGAAGGTGACTATCTAGCTAATGTGGAACCTAACTCATCACCAGAGGCGCTCTCTGGAGTGTTGGATGGATTTACAAAGCCTGAGTTAGAGGTAGGTGGAGATGTTCAGAACGTTGCTGGAGCGGCTACAGAGGCGCAAGTGAATGAAGTGTCGGGAGTGGAGGATGATGTGTCTAAACCTTTAAACACTAGGATGTATGAATTTTCTATCGCATTGGCAGATCAGCTAGAAGGTGTTTCTACCGATGATCCAAGGTATTACGAGAAGCTATCAGAAATTGCTCAACAATATGATTTGCCTAAAGCATATATAGAAGAGATGAATTTAAGAGCTGGGGAACTAAGCATAGATGAAATGGTTGCCCAAAATTCTGAAGAGTGGGGTGATGGCATGCTGCCTGATTACAATGCTCCATATGAATACATTGATAATGATTCTCAAGATATTGGATTGGCAGCAAATGATTACGCAGACGATATAGACAACGATGTTAATCAAGGGATTTCAATTGAAGATGCGGCTGTGGTTGTGATTGAAGAGGTTATACCAAATGCTTCCATGGTTACTGTTGTCGAGAACCTCGTAGCGATGGACTATGAGGTTACAGCTGAAAATGGAGCTAGAGGCGTATGGGGTATTGCTGAATCAATACTGGAGTCAACTGGGGGAGATACATCAGTTGAGAGTATTGATAAATTAAAAGATCAAATAATTGAACTTAATAATATGGGTGAAAACCCTGACTTAATAAGACCAGGTGATACATTGAAAATTGAAATGCCTTTGACAAATGAAGTTCAGAATGCTGCTTCTGAATACAGCAAAGACCCTAGTATCGCTGATCATCCAAAGTCATCTGCTGAAAAAACAGCTGATAGATTAAAAGATATGATGGAAAAGCTTGATAAAAGTAACTTGAATGGTGATTCACCAACAGGTTATGATATGGCATAATAATTAAATAATATTTAATCTAAAGAAAGGAGTTCTAATGAATATTAAATTATTGAGTGTTGTTTTGGCGACAACAATTTTTGCGGGATGTAGTACTACGACTTCTATGAATGGTGGTGATAATTCGGCAATGGATCCAAATATGGAAGGAGTCGAGACCTTTGGCGTAGACTCTTCTTCACTTAATGTTGGAGATTCCGATTTAGGTTCTCAGCAGTTCGGAATGGTTGGTGATAATTTTAACGATTATACTCAAAATTATTATGAAGGTTTGCAAAAAGTATATTACTTTGATTTCAACCAATCCAAACTCAAAGAGGGTGATCTAGAAGAGCTGCAACGTTTTGCTTCATTCGCTAAAGACTTTCCTCAGCTAAAACTAAGACTTGAAGGGCATGCAGATGAAAGGGGTACTCGTGAGTACAACATTGCGCTTGGCGAGCGCCGTGGTGAATCTGTAGCAGTTCTGTTCCGTGCTAATGGTGCTGCAAATGAACATACTATTATCAGTTATGGCGAAGAAAAGCCTGTTGCGATTGGTCACGCAGAAGATTCCTGGTGGCAAAACCGTCGAGTTGAAGTCATGCTCGTTAAATAAGAGTTAAAAATAAAAAAACACCGCCTCGGCGGTGTTTTTTTTTACGACAAATTACTTTGCGTAAAGCTCTATTAATCGACGGTAGATTTTCTTACCAACAATTGATTGCTTTTTAGCTATAACATCTTCTGATTCAGAAATGTCTGGGAAAACTCTTTGTAACTGAGCCGCAATAGCAAGTTGCTCAGAACAGAATTCGTAGTCTTCTAGATCATTTGATTCAGGTATCTGAATTTTAACAAATGTTCCCTTGCTTATGGACTGTATGATATTCATAAAGAATTCTTCGTGCTTCTCAAGACTAAAGGCTATGAAAAGTAAATTTATTGCGGTTTCTTTATCAATGCTGCCTTTTTTAATCTCTTGCTCAAGTATGTCAGTTTTTCTTCGGAAATCGTGAAGCATCCGCTTGCTATTGCTGTACAAAGAGGAACTCTCACAAGTTGCTTTTATCCATGCATGAAGTGTACGACTGATACTGATGGGGGATACTTTAAAGGCATGCTTGTTAGGTAATGCATAAAGATCTGTAAGATCAGCGTCATCAGGAGTAGACTCTACTGCCTCAATAATACTATCGTGTATATCGTCGTTATCAAAGAAGCCGACAAGTGTTCCGTACTCACCCTTGGTTTTTAAACCAAAGCGCCCCGCTCTTCCTGCGATTTGCTTCATCTCTTGGACAGTAAGTTCTCGAACTTCTTCACCATCAAACTTTTTTGATTCTGTAAACAAAACTCTGTCTATCGGGAATGATACACCCATTCCGATAGCGTCTGTTGAGACCATAATGTCGATATTGCCTTCGTTGTAATGTTTCATCATGTGACGCCTTGCAGAGGGCGACATAGCGCCATACAAAGTACCAACTTTGAAGCCTTGATCAGAAATGGTTTTAGCTAAGTGGTGAATTTTTCTAGCACTAAAAGCAACAATTAAGTCACCTTTCTTTAATTCTTCTATGGTTACTGGTGATTTTAGAGGCGTTAAGGGGCAAAGTCTTTCTAACTCTACAAATTCAACTTCTTCATTAAGTAATGAAAAAAGTTTTTCAATACGCTTTCTAGATTCTTGTGAAGCAGTCATTATCAAGTGATTGCATCTTGCCGAAATCAGTGTTTCAAGATAAGAACTTCCACGATCAGGTGTGAATGTTAATTGAGCTTCATCAACAAGAATCGTGTTATATATTTTGTTGTAATCAAAGGTTTCAACTGTCTGACAGATGATGTCAGCCATGTGATGTATGTTGCGCTCTTCTCCTGTAATCAAAGAGGTTGGGATGCCTTTCTTTTCAAGCTCCAAGAAATTTTCAATTGCCAATGCTCTAAGTGGCAAAAGAACTACGGATAAACCAAAATCTGGATGAACTTCGCTTATCAGCTTTTCTCGTGCATGGTAAGTCTTTCCAGCATTTGTAGGTGCTATGTAGCATGTAACTTTACGTTTTTTATGACTTGCATACATAAACTGATGATACGGTTTTGAAGATATCATCTCTTCATAAAGTTTTTGTTCTCGCTTGTTTTCCAAAGAACGTTCAGTTCTCTCAAAACCCATGTCTATAAATTCAATAATTTTTGAGAAGAGACTACCGATATCATGAATTGTATAGGTTTTCTTCATACTAAAATTCTTATGTGAATTTTCTTTAAGAAATATTATTTTCTTTTTATTTTCGAGTGCTTTTGTTTTGGCTTTCTCAAGTACATCACTGATGTTCTTAATTCGCATATGAGGCTGGAGTACAAATCTTGCTTGTATATTAGGTAGAAGACTAAGAGTTAGGTGCCAAATACCTCGTTTATTTTCGCTGTCGATATAAAAACCTTCATTGAGGTTTTCATAGTTTAAAATATCCATAAAAACTCCTTTAGTTGTTTGCTATTTGGTAGCAGTATAAAGACATGAATGTGCAGTATTCGGAGCCTTTAGATTTTGCTTCTTTATCGATTTCCTCTATGTTGTTCAATGTAATTCTTTGATTGGTTTTATTAATCTCGGTTAAAAGTTCCTCATATAATGCTAGAGCTCCTTCATCCGTATTGTTTTTTAAAAAACGACCATTTGCATAATTAGTCAAATGACTATAAACGATGTCGTAAAAAGGCTGATGTTTCATATTATTGCCTCGCTATAATTATAGTTATTTTTATAATCTATCTAATATACTATTTATGTTCAATAGCTTAATAGAATTAATTTAAAACATTTGATGATTCATTATTAAATTGGTATATTGGATGGTGACATAAAAGGAATTAAAATGTTAAGGAACAATAAGGATAAATACGGTTTAATTGCAGTGTTATTTCACTGGTCAATGTTTCTTATTTTTGTATGTGCATTCGCACTTTCTAAGATGATGGAAAATATGGAAGTAAGTCCAGATCTTTATAAAACTATTGGTCAGCACAAATCATTTGGAGTGGTTTTTTTAACACTGCTAATAGGAAGATTTGCTTGGAGGATTTTTGACTCAAAACCTGAAAGCTTTCATGAAGATGAAGACAAGGCTTTGGCACTCAATGCCTCTGTATACGCCATGTATGTATTAATGTTATTGGTTCCCTTATCAGGAATCATTATGTCACAATCTGAAGGACTTCAAGTTTCTGCATTTGGCTATTTTGAAGTGCCTAAGTTCGTATCAGAAAATGATTCAATTGCTGAGCTTGCTACTCAAGTTCATACAATGTCGGCAAATATTCTATTTGCTTTAGTATTGATGCATGTTGCAGGATCAATTTACCATCAGGTGATTGAAAAGAAGAAAATTATGAAAAGGATTTTTCCTTAAAAGGATGTTTTATGATTATAAATGGATTTTCGGCATACGAAATGCCTAAGGAGTTTGAAAAAACGTTAAAGGGGGAGATGCTGTCAATATGCTCTCCAAATTTTGAGAAAAGATATGCCTATACATTTCAAAATTACGATAATATTCAGTTTGAAATTTTTAAATTTATTGCAGAAAGAATGGGTCTGAGTTATCCAGATCAAAACGTTGGAATTGGTGGTTTTGAATTACCTAAGGGTGTTACTCCGCTTAAGTTCAGTACTTTTGTAAACTTTATACAGACGGCTGTTATGGGTATGGGAGATTCATGTTTTTTAGTCAATAAAAATGATATGATGGGGCTTATGCAATCAGAAGCAATGAGACTTGTCGATATTGATTATGCTAAATTTTATTATAAAAGTTTAGAGACAAATGAATATGTTGATGAAAACTTTGAAACTTTTCTTTGGAATAGTTTTTGTGGTGAGATGAACTTTAACGCAAGTTGTTTTTTGAAAACAAAAGAAGGTTACAAATTCACATATTTAACCGTAAAGATTCTGTCTAACTACATTCTTGATTTGGTTTCTCAAACTAATGATGATCGTGCGATGAAAGTTTTTCCCCATGAATACGGAAAAATTAAGAAAGCATCAAATGTATTCGAGGAAGAGTGGCCTTTGGCAATCAAAGGCAGCAAAAAGAAGGCTCAAAAGGTTAATAATCTAAACCAATACATTGATACTTTCGAAGAAACATTGCGTGATACAATGGCAAGGAAGTACAGAGATTCAGGTCTAAATTCTGTCTGGATATTGGATGATACAAAAAACGAAGATCATCCTCATCATACTATTGTTGTTTCTGATATACATGCTTCATCTAAGATAGGAATAAGGTCATTTAATGAAGATGTTGAGAGCATGATCGCTCCGATTGAAGAATTAGAAGATTTGGTCATAGAAGCTTTGCACTTCTCAGCCGAAAATTTATCGTATGCATTTAAGCATGCTTAGTTATTATTAAAAAAAGGTTAAAATGTCCTGGGTTATACAATTATTGATAGCAACAGGTGTTGTATTTGCACTGTCAGTTGTTAGCGGAAAAATTCTTAAAAAAGCGGAAGCAATCCGATTAAAGTCAGATTTGATTCTTGATAAGGTCGCTATAAAAACTTTGATTTCAACGAAAAACTTATATTTTTCGTTAATGCTAAGCGTTTTTTATCTTAAAGTTATAAATAAAGAGTTCCAAATTAATTGGTTTGTGTCAATTGAGTTGATACAGCACGTCGCTCTTATTTTTATTATGTGTATAACGTTTGTTATATTTTCAAAGAAAGTTGAAACAGAGGTTCTGTTAAGTAAAGTTAATCGTGGTGAAAAATTTGATGAGATAACCGTTTCAGCAATGGGTAAAATTGCTAGGCTTATTATATATATTATATCTCTAGTGATGGCTTTACAGTCATTTGGTGTAAGTCTTTCGGGTGTTCTCGCTATTACTGGTGCTGGAACATTAGTTCTTGGCTATGCCATGAAGGACAACTTAGCGAATGTATTCTCAACCATTGCTGTGTATACAGATAGAAATTTCGCAATAGGAGATAGAGTTACATCGTCTGATAGAAAAATTGATGGCTGGATTTCTGAAATTGGCTGGAGACAAACAAAGATTATATCAGTTGATAAAGACCCTATGTATGTGCCAAACGCTTTGTGGTCAACTATTATTGTGCGAAATTTATCTAGAATGACTCACAGGCTTATCGAAGAGAATATTAATTTAACATCAAAGGATGTGAATAGCATAATAGAATCCAATAAGCTGATAAGGGAAATGGCTGAAAAGCATCCTGCTATTGATTTGTCTCAAAATATAATAGTGGCTCTTGATGGTTTTTCAGAAATTGGTTACAAGGTAAGGGTACGTCTATATATGTATGAGACAGATTTAACAAAGTTTTCAATTCTTAAAGAAGAATTCCTAGCAAAAATACTGGATGTTTATAAATCCAATAAGATAGATGTTTCTTTTGTTGAAAATATAGGAATTTCGTCCTCAAGCAAGCAAAAATGCTAATAATTTGAGAAATAAATCAAGCCACTGTAATTAGTGGCTTTTTTCATTGTTAAATTCGAAGAGTTTTAAAAAACGATCTTTTTCAACATTATCCATATTAATCGATTCTTTTAGTTTTTCGAAGCTGTTGTAATAAGCTCGTTCAATCCAGACTGGTTTAATTTTGGATTCCATTTCCAATAGGACAAGCCTAACAAGTGTATTGTAAGAAAAGCTATTTTCAGTAGCATGATTGTAAAGGTCAAAGCTCACTTGATCATCAAATATGAAATAGTATCCATCATAATCCTCCATGCCCTTTGTGTTGTTTAGGTTAGAAGTCATACTGTAAATTTCTAACTCGAAGTCATTTTCTGAAAGACCATTTAAAACATCTCTGTTTTTATAGATGTTCCACAACAATTTATTTGCTTCAGGGTAGAGATATATTGGATTTAGACCACTTTCAAAATCCTTATCATGATTTTGGTTACAAGATGGACAACGTTGAGCATGTGCAAGTTTACTTATGTAGCTTTTCATTACCGCTGGATTTACAACGTTCATTGTTAGATTAACATACTTTGTTAGATCCGTGCTCATATAAGAAGCAGCTATATTGGTAGATAGATTGTAAATCTGCTCATAAGATAAGTTATTGAATGTATCCCCGTTCAAGTAAACGGCTCTCAAAGCACTATCTATTGCAGGGTTGGTTAAATAATGCAGGGGGTCACTGGTACTTTCATTCAAATGATATAATCTATTAGACTTTAGATTGTTGGCAATGAGAAAAGTTTTTTCAGCATCCATATTATATTGCTTAGCCAAAGCTAATATTGAAAACACATCAGCTAAAACCTCTTTATGGATCCTCTTGGCTTCCAAAATTGTACTGCTAAGCCTATCAAGAAGAGATGAATAATCAGTGTCTAAGGGAGCAGTGTGTGCCACCTGATGCCAAAAGTTTAAATCACTGTTGTAAGCGACGAATTCGTCCGTTAATAGTGAGTATTTGGTGCTTTCACCGAACCAGATAAGAGGTGCGTTACTCACCACATTGGACTCTACATCGTATCCATTATAAAAAGAACTTTCATCTGGATTGTTTAATTTCAAATCATCTATGTAGGAGTGTATTTTTTCAAGATCACCACCGTATATAGTAGGTATTTCGTCTTGAAAAGGAATCCCTGTTACAATAGTTATATAGGAACCCTCAATAATGGGGTTTGTAGATAGTGATATATACTTTCCATCTCTATGTTTATTTAAGTAATTTATTGAAAAATCATTTACTTTATTTTTAAAAATAGATTCTTCTTGTGCATAGCTAAAATTTATAGAAACCGCAGATGCTAATGCTATTGTAAGTAACTTTTTATTATATTTATTCAAAACTAATTCCTGCATGCTTTTTTGTCATTCTACTAAAAAACATTATAAAGTGTAAATTTTTTTCTAAACATTAAAATAATTTAGTGATAATATAAGAAAAAAATTAGGTTTAAATGGAAATGAAATACTTAGGAACTACATTGTTATCATTGTTAGTTGCATCTCAGTCTTATGCTGTTGTGTATTCTAATAAATTAGATGATGAAAATTGGAAAGTAACAGGTAATAAATTGGAATGTAGGCTTACTCAAGACATAAGAAAAGCTATTACACTTCAATTTGTTCAAGAAGCTGGTCGTGATACTGTTGTCAAAGGGGTACTTAAAAGATCCCAAAATGTCGATGGTGTTGTAATTAATACGGAATCTGCATATTGGTCTACCAATAAAATGAAGCCTGTTAAAATTTATGAAGCCCCTGTTGTGGATAGAGAGTTTGTGATCGATAAGGGTGTTGCTAATGACATTTTAGTGACACTCAATGATGGTTTGGCAACTTCAATTGATATGAGTTCAGGGGACAAAGCAGTTGTATTGCCTGTTGGTTTCAAAAACTCATTTGAGGAATACAACAATTGCATAGCCGACTTAATCCCATACGGGTACGATCAGCTATCACCTATGACCGTATCTTATCCTTCTGGAGAAACAAACCTTACAGAAGAGGATATGATGTGGCTTGATAACTTGGTTGAATATGTAAAATCTGATTCAACAATTGGAAGAATCTTTGTTGATGGTCATTCGGACGGCGGTGGAAAGAGTCTTATCAATAGAGATCTCTCCATGAAACGTGCCGAACTTATCGGAGAGTACCTGGTCGCATCAGGCGTTGATAAGGAACGTGTAGTCGTAAGATTTCATGGCGATATGTATCCCATAGCGACAAATGCGAGTGTTTCAGGGCGTAATCAAAATAGGCGAGCTACGGTTCGGATGGAGAGGTTAACGAAGGTTGGTAAGAAAACTGTTGATGATCTGGATATTTACGATAGATACAGAGAGACAAGAAAGTTAATGAAGAACCTGGGTGGTCTTACATTTAATAATGAAGACGAAGTTTTTCTTGCTATCCAAGCTAACGAGATAATCGACGCTTTGAATCCTGCTTCTGATGACTTACTCGTTGAGCGTAGTGATCCGAATAGGGAAAAGGCAGTTAAGTCCACAGCAAATGCCATTGAAGCGATCAACGCAATTGATGCTGATGACTTTATTGGTAATGAGGATGGATTCAAAGAGGTAGTTAAAAAGTCGCAAGAGAGGGTCTTAGAGGACTATAGGCTTGAGACAGATAACCGACTAAACATTTCAGAAGCTCCAGATGCCGTTCAACCAAACGATGGATTGGGTAATTTTGAAGAGAATTTGCTCACCGAAAAAGAGGTTTTGGCAGCAAAGCAGGCTTTGAATCAGATTGCTGACTCTAGAGAAACCCTGGAGACTAAAAGTGTTAAAGAAGCTCTTGATCTAAAGGGAGGTGAATCTAGCGATATTTCATTTGATAACAATGCTGATGAAGCCAATGTGACAGATTCTGAAGGGTTAAATGAAACTCTTTCGAATACACTTGAGGTTAAGACTGAGACTTCCAAAGATAGCGTCTCGAATGGTGTAATGGTTTTTGAAGACTCTGCGTTGTCTGAAGATTCTGTAACTAATAAAAACCAGGGCTCTTCTGGGGAGACGTTCAATCCTTTCGAATACTTTGGAAAGCCTGTCGAAGATTCGGAGTAATAAAAAAGGATCTGAGGGGAAGAGGGTTGCATCTTAAGATGCAACCAAAACCCTTAATCAATAGTAAAGACTTCTTAATTTTTATCGGAACTCTTGGAATCAGAGGCTGATAGAATTAAGGTTGAACTGCGAAGAAGCCCCATAAAAATTCACTCGCCATTGGTTCACCCGTCTCCTTCAAGAATATGGCTTGTGCTAATTCAAGACCTTTATTAGCAAGTATCTGGCGTTCAGCAGCGGTATCTATATCTTCCAATCGTTGTTGATTTATTAAAAAGATTACAGCGTCTCGCAATTCTGGAACATAAAGTTGAGCCGCTTCAAGATTTGCTTGTGAGTCAATCGTTATGTAAACATCAACTTTTGCGTGAGACATTCTGTTTGGCTCATCATTAATAATATTTGTGACTAGAGTATCAAGAACTATGTAACCGACTTTATCTGGATCTACCTTTGTTGCTGCACTTGCATTTATGCTAATAGCAGATATAAGTGTAAAACAAATCGATGTAAATATATTTTTCATAAGTTTTTCTTGTTATTATATTTAAAAATTGTTTCGATTATACAATGGAAGTATTTAAATTAAAAGGATGGAGTTTAAAATGTCACCAGAGAAAATACAGGCTTTAAGGAAATCCCTGTTTTTGGAAGTAAGTGAAGCGGCACAAACAATGGGTAAATGTACCAGTCGTTGTTGGCAATATTGGGAATCTGGAAGGTCGAAATCTCCAGAAAGCGTAAATAAAAATCTTCAAACTACCGTTAATTTTAGAAATAAACTAATTAGTTTAGGTAAAGAAGATGTTAAAAATGCAGATCTCTTCAATTTGAAATGGTACAAGAGTAAAGATCTATTTTTGCAAGATTATCCTTTTCAAAATGAGTTGTCATGGAGAGTGTATCAGTCTGTCGTGGTCGCAATAAACATTGAATTTAGTTCAAAAACCGATTTATCCACTGATGGACAGGTCCCTGAAAGCATTCATAAGTTAATGACAAGAGTCAAAGCAAAATAATATAAATTACAAATTAATGGATTAAACAAATATGGAAAAGATGAATAATAAAAATATAGATTCTAAGATAAGAGTTAACAATGATAACCTTAAATTTTTTAATGGAAATAAAGATTTTTTGGGAAAAACATTGGACGTCTCTCTATTTTTAAATAGCGAAGAGATAAAGTTATCTGTTTTTGATAACGATAAAGAAATTCTAGAAACTTATGATGCTAAGCTTATTGAAAAGATTTTCAATTACTCATTTAGAGTAGATGGAATGGTTTTGAAGTTCGTAAATGATATTTCAGACTTAAGGGTGTCGAAGGGAATGGTTTATTTTAAAGGTGATGCTTACAGCATTTATGGTTTTGAAGATTATTATGTCAATTTTATAGCCCACGAGAGAAGCATCGATGTTTTTCGAGCAACTGTAAATGATAAAACCATATCTATTCCTATTAAAGAAAGTTTAATTTTAAAGATTCTTTAATAAGATAATTCTATTGAACACAGATTAATAAGAATATAATATAATATAAATAATAATAATTATAAGGTGATAAAATATGTCAGGTGTTATGGAGACCGTGAATCAGAGGACTCAGCTGGTTGGTCAAAATAGATTAGAATTGCTTCTTTTCGGATTGGATGATGACCAAGCTTATGGGATCAACGTATTCAAAGTAAGAGAAGTATTACAGTGCCCTAGACTAAATCAGGTTCCACAAAGTAAAGGACCTGTAAAAGGGGTGGCCCATATTAGAGGAGAAACTATTTCTGTTCTTGATCTTTCAATGGCTATAGGTAAAAGGGCAATGACTGATGAAGAGGTCGCAAATAGCTTTCTAATCGTGGCTGAATACAATAGAAGTACAATATCCTTCTTAGTTCATAAGGTTGATAGAATTGTAAACATGCAATGGGATCAGATCATACCCCCACCAACTCAGATTGGTTCTGGTAACTACCTGACTGCTGTTTTTGAATATGACAACGATTTAGTAGAGATCTTGGATGTTGAACAAATACTTGCAGATTTAGTTCCTGTTGTTAAAGAGACGCCTGATGAGTCAACTATTGTTCAATGGCATTCGTTGGCAAAAAACACAAATGTATTGATCTGTGATGACTCTGCTGTAGCTAGAAAACAGATGGTTAAAGCTATAGAGTCTATTGGTTGCAAGGTAACTGTTAAAAATAATGGTAAAGAAGTTTGGGAGCTTATCAAAGGCATGGTTGATGAGGGGCGTAATCCTAATGAAGAGTTCTTAATGTTAATTAGTGATATTGAAATGCCTGAAATGGATGGATACACATTAACAAGTAAAATAAGAGGTCTGGATTCTATGGCAGACTTCAATATTATTCTTCATACCTCTTTGAGTGGTGGGTTTAATCAATCTATGGTAGAAAAGGTTGGTTCCAACGGATTTATTCCAAAGTTCGATCCTGATGAACTTGCTAATTCAGTGATTAGTCGAATAAAGATGAAAGAGATGACTAAAAAAGTCTTGTAAAAAAAAGCCCCTTTTAAGGGGCTTTTTTATTTTAAAATATATATTTTATACCTATATAAATGTTCTTTTCTATGGTGCTTGATGGTAAAAGTACGGTAGTTCCAGGACTTTCATCTTGATATCTAAAGTTGCCAATTCCAACATTTAAAATATGTTTGTAATCTGCGCCAGCAAAAAGGTTTAAATTTTCATTAAATTTATGGTTGAGTAAAACGCCAGCTTTTGCGGAATAGCCAACCCCAAAGAAGTAAAGAGATGGTGATTTTAGATCGATTCTTAAAGGGTGTTTGTCTATGCCTGCAAACAAACTCTTTGATATAGCACCTGATAAGTTTAAGGTGGTGCCTCCGATTGATAAAATATTTTTTTCATATTCCGTAGAATTCTCAAATATATGAGTTGTATAAACAAGTGCATCTAGATTTTTATAATAAGTGTTCCCTTCAACACTTGGTTGAATTGAATTCTTTATATAATGCAAAGAGTCTGTTCTGTGACTAGAATATGTGTATGAGTAATTATTTCTTTCTTTGTATGACAGTGAACCTATATTTCTTTGATTATAATTTACGTTGCCGTATTTTAAATTTAAGTACTTAAAGTCATTCAAATATGATTCTGTGATTAAAAACTTTGCATCAACTCCTAACTTTGAGGCATGGTTTTTGCTGTACCAGTCTGTATCATATACGTTTCCATCAATAAAACTATCGTTAATAGACAATGAAAAGAAACGATTGTCATCAAAAACAGTTTCAAAAGTATGCTTTTTAAATTCAGCCTTATATTCTAATTTAGAAGTTGGGCTTCCGTACTTTCTATCAAATAATGAAGAATCTATTGTGTAATCTGATTTTAATGTAGTATTGCTAGAATAGTATTTTGCCGAAGAGACATCTGCATTAGCATTTATTGGTGCGTATAGTAGTGGCGCTACCATAAATATTTTCTTTAACATTATAATTCCTTTTATAATAAAAATATAATAACAATATCTAATAATTTAGGCAAATATGTCCCCTTGTTTTTTATTTAAAATATGTTTTAATATTTATCAATAATAATAAGAGTATTTTTTAATGAAATTGAAATTTAATTCGATGACTGCATCTATAATAGCAGCCAGTGTTATGTTGGTTGGATGCGGAGGCGGAGGAACTAAGCCACAACCCATAGCACCACCTCCACCAGTAGTCGAAGAAGAGACAACAACAAATCCAGACGGAAGCACCACTGTGGTTTCAACAGTAGAAGAATCTGATGTGAGTTACGGAACTTGGAATTTTGTTAATAGAGTGGCGACAACTTTTGATGTTGACGACGGAACCTGGGTTATTACTTATCAAAGGTTCTTAGATAGTTTTGATAGAAGCGTATTAACGGAAGTTTATACGGTAGAAACAACTACAATTACTACTGCACAAGGGGAAACAACAAGCACTGTCGTTAGAACTCTTAAAACAAGCAATACAACTACAGAGTCTAAAGTTGATACAATTGATGGACCTGAGGTTTCTAGGCGGTTATCTGGGCTCGGTACAGAAACTCAGGGGGTTAGTACGGTTTCAGCCTATGAATCTGATAATGAGGTCAAATATTCCCTAGATGGCTCTGTTTATGAAAGTGCCCTTCAAAAGCAATTCAATAACTCGCTAACGGAGGGTCAAGTTGCCTTTGCTAACTTTATGTATGCAGATCATTTGTTGAAAGTAAAAGCACCCAATGCGTGGGAGCGAGGTTGGACAGGGAAAGGTACGACTATTGCTATTTTTGATTCTGGAATAGACACAGATCATTCTGAGTTTGCTGGCAAAGTAAAGGCAGGGGCTTGTTTTACAACATTCGGTTGTACAACTTATGAAGACGATAATGGGCATGGTACGCACGTTGCTGGTCTAGCCGCCGCTGCATACGATGGATCAGGAGTAACTGGGGTTGCTTATGATGCTGACCTTATCGTTGCAAAGCTTGCTGACTCAAATGGTGCATATTACGATGTAAATCAGGCAACGGCTTTAGAATGGGCTGCTCAAAACAATGCTGATGTAGTTAATATCAGCGCCAATATTAACGTAACAGCTGATTATGATAATTCTATTGTTGCTGATCCATCAGGTGTGGCAGGCGTGTACCGTTTAGATAATGCTGTCCTAGAAGCAAATGGCTGGAAGACGGGTGGATATCAGAATTATCTAGGTTCAGGTGTACAATATGATATTGCGAGTAAGTTAGAAAACAACGATATGGTTATAGTTGCTTCTGCTGGCAATCAGGGGGCGAGGTACTCAACTTTTCCCGCCCAATTTGCATCATTAGAAGACTCTAATGGAGATTTGTTATTTGATGGTCGTTTTATTTCTGTAGGTAGTTATGATATGAGCACCAATGAAATTTCGTCTTTCTCTAATAAAGCTGGAACAATATGCACTCGATTTGACGTGGCTGACAATTGTATAGAAACGCATAAGGTAAGCGATTACTACATTTTAGCGCCTGGTGAATATACTGCATCAACTTGGAATGATGGCGATTACAGCACACTTTCTGGGACTTCTATGAGCGCCCCAATAGTTACAGGGGCGGTTGCCATTTTGAAGCAGATGTGGCCCCAGATGTCGGCAAGAAACACAGTAAGGCTTCTTTTAGATACGGCTGACAAAAATCTACCAGGCTACACTGAGGCTACGCATGGGCAAGGTCTTTTGGACTTGGATAATGCGACCCAGATGCAGACCCCTCCTTCCGTACCTGTGACGGGTGCTGTTAGCGGAATTACTGTTCCACTTGCTGAAACAGGTTCTATACAATTGCAGGGCATATCTGTTTCGGCACTGAGCAACGTAATGGTTGTTGATGAGTATGAAAGAGATTTTTATGTCGATGTAAACGTATTGGACTATGGTGTAGACACAAGACAGTTTAGTCCTTCAGAAATGTTGTCTAAGAATTCATACATGCCAAGTGAATTTGTTTCGATAGCGTCAACAACGGTAGTTCCAGTAAGTAATGGTTTTTCCGTTAGTGCTAGCGATAACCTAGATAAAATATCGGTAAATAAAAAATATGATTCTGGTTTAAGAAGCGGTTTGTTGTTGGAGCAAGGGGGTTTCTTGGGTAACAAAGCAGATAGTTACTTAATGGGTGTGGATTCATCGGTTACAGCTTATGTGGGTGCTGAAAAAAATTATTCTGTTGGCAAAGCAGAGTTGTTTGGAGGTTTTGATGTTGCATTAACCAATGTAAATGTTGATAAGACAAGCTTGATGAAAGACGCTTCGTTGTTGATGAGTAATACTGCAAAGATTGGAGCTTCCTACTCATTAGGAGAGGGTAAAAAAGTTGGTTTTGTTGCAAGTATGCCAATGGCAATTACAGACGGATCAGCGAAATTTACAGTACCTTCAGATGTTAATGCTGATGGATCAATCGTTTATTCAAATATAGATAGTCCTTTGAACCACAGTTCGAGAGAGTTCGATCTGGGGGTTTTCTACAATCTATCGAATAAAGAGATTGCTCAAGGAAGCGGAAAGATGAGCTTAAATATGTTCGGCGAACAGAGATTTAACGCTTCGAACATTGAAAGCAATAATGAAACTGAGGTTGGTTTAAGGCTTAACATCAACTTCTAGAATCATCGAATGAACAATGGAAATGAAAAGAGCGGCAGATGCCGCTCTTTTTTTAAACGAAACTTCCGTATTCGTTAATTTGAACATCAGGTTGTGATTCACGCTGCATTTCATCGTAAATCATTTGATTTACATTAAGGTAAAACAACGTTAAAAATTGATTGGTGATGTTTGATTCCATGCTTTTGAATAGCTCAAAGGCTTCTCTTTTATACTCTTGCCTTGGGTCTTTCTGTGCATATCCTCGAAGATGTATGCCATCTAAAAGGTCAGACATTAGATCTACATGATCTCTCCAGTTTTGGTCAATGGAGGTAAGTAGAATCTGCCGTGCAATAGTCGTCATAAATTCTTCACCAAAAATGCCTAAGAAATGATGAGCAATGCTTCTGAAAGATTTGTTAAGTCTGTCAGTAAACTCATAATAATCTAAATTCTTAAAGTCTTTCGTTTGAGAAATATCAAGCGCTATTCCAAATCTACTCTGTATGTCGTTTTCAAGCTCCTCTATCTTCCAATAATCTGGTGTTGCAGTAGAGTCTATATATTCAGCAATAAGAGATTCTGTAAGATCATCAATTAACTCATAAATAATATTTATGAAGTCAGTTGTATGCATAACATCGTCACGAATTGCATAAATCACACTCCGTTGTTCATTGATAACATTATCAAATTGAAGCATATTCCTACGAACTTCATAGTGCATGTTTTCGATCATCTGCTGGGCTTTTCTGACAACTGAATCAATCATCTTGTCACTAATGTAATCAGTATCACGTAGACCTATTGATTCAATCATTTTTCTTTGTGTAGGGTGAATAAACTTAGATAGCAAGTCATCATCTAGAGATAAGTAAAATATGCTTGATCCTGGATCACCTTGGCGACCAGCTCTACCAATGAGCTGATTGTCAATGCGCCGTGTTTGATGACGACCCGTTCCTATAACCCTAAGACCACCTGCATCGATGACTCTTTTTTGGTCTTCTTTGCATTTTTCAAATATCGCTTTCTTGGTTTCGTCATCAGGATTATCTAACTGACTGATCATATATTCTGGATTGCCACCAAGGATGATGTCTGTTCCTCTACCCGCCATATTAGTCGAGATTGTTATAGCACCAGGTCTACCTGCTTGCGCAATAATGAAGGCTTCACGCCCGTTGTTCTTTGCGTTCAATATTTCATGATGTATATCGTGTCTTTTAAGTTCTTCAGATATATACTCTGACATATGAACATTTTCTGTTCCGATCAACACGGGCTGCCCACGCTCATTTGATTTAATAACATCCCGAATTAAGAATTTCATTTTAGAATCTATACTTGAAAAGAGTCTGTCGCCCTCATCCTTGCGAATGACAGGCTTGTTTGTTGGTATGACAACGACATCAAGACCATAGGTGTAATTTAGCTCTGTTGCTTCCGTGTCTGCTGTACCTGTCATACCCGAGAGTTTCTTGTACAACTTGAAAAAGTTCTGTATTGAAATGGAAGCATAATTGATGCTTTCTGGGTGAACTTGTACGCCCTCTATAGTTTCAATACATTGGTGTATACCGTCGTTCCAGCGCCTACCCTTCATTATACGCCCAGTGCCTTCATCAATAATCTGAACTTCACCTTTGTCTGATACGATATAGTCAACGTTAACTCGATAAAAGTTCATAGCTGAAAGCATTACTCTAAGGACTTGCATCCATTTAAGTCCCTCTGAAGAGTACATTCCTGAGGCTTTGCTAACAAAATTATTCTTTAAGAAATACTGTTCCGCTTCCTCAAAGCCATTTTCTGTAATTTCTACATTTCTCTTTTGGTGGTCAACAATGGCGTGGTAAGTACCCACGGTTTTATCTTTGTCATATTCCTTTCTGTCAATCGTAACAAATGTGCTGGCAAGATCTAAAGCAACAACGTAGTCTTCAGGCTTAGCTTCTGATTGCCCACTGATTACAAGGGGAGTTCTTGCCTCATCAAGGAGTACAGAGTCGAGCTCATCAACGATTACATAGTCTAAATCTCTTCTCTGCACGCATCCCATAGGATCCATTGCTATATGGTCTCTAAGATAATCAAATCCCAATTCGGCTGAAGTGATATAAACAACATGTGACTTATAGGCTTCTTGCCTCTCTGCCTGAGTGCTGTCACTCGATATAGAATCCACCCTAAAGTCTAAAAAGTCATAGATTGGTTTTATAATCTCACAGTCTCGTTTAGCGAGGTAATCATTTGCCGTGACAATATGAACGCTTCCAAACAAAGAGTTGTAGTAAGCAGGTAGGGTTGAAACCAATGTTTTTCCTTCACCTGTACGCATCTCTGCGACCATCCCATCGTTCAAAACTAACCCACCGATAATCTGAACGTCAAAATGACGCATTCCAAGTGTTCTTTTTGAAACTTCTCGTATGTAAGCGTATGAATCATGTAAAAGTGTTTTGCTTGGACCTTTTTCCCTAGCCTCTTTAAGGTGTCGTTCTTTATGATTAGCTAACTCAGAATCAGACATAGATGAAAATTTTGGTTCCAATGCACTGATTGATTCCAAATCTTTGTAATAGGCTTTTAATCGCCTGTCATTTTTTGTTCCTAAAATCCGTTTTAAAAAACTCATTGAATTGTTATTCCATTTAATATATAAATTTTTATATAGCAATATTATATTTATTTTAGTTTTTGGTCAAAATTTTTAGTTTATTAAGACTTTTGGTGGTATTAATACAACTATTGACAAATGCAAAGTTTTTAGTTAATATTGCTACATTGAACATGGATGACGAAATAAGGGGTAACTATGTCAGACGATAAAAACGTAAACGAAACTGAAGAAAAAATCTGCTCTTTTTGTAACCAGGCGTCCTCTGAAGTTGATCAGATGGTTGGCACCCCTAGTGCATACATTTGCAATGAGTGTGTTGATCTTTGTATCGATATCATGGGATCTCAGAAATCAGAAGGCTCTGAAGGCGAAGGATTTAGCTCAAAAAATATTCTTAAGCCAAAAGACATTAAAGCAAAGCTTGATGAATACATTATTGGTCAGGAACAAGCTAAAGTTGTTCTGTCGGTGGCGGTTTACAATCACTACAAGCGTCTAAACGATACATCTAAAGATGATATTGAACTCAAGAAATCAAACATTCTACTACCTGGCTCAACAGGCAGCGGTAAAACATTGCTAGCGGAAACATTGGCTCGAATTTTGGATGTCCCTTTTGCTATTGCTGATGCTACATCCATGACTGAATCGGGTTACGTAGGTGATGATGTTGAAAGCATTATCCATCGACTACTAAGTGCTTCAGACTTTGATGTGGAAAAAGCTGAAAGCGGCATTGTTTACGTGGATGAAATCGATAAAATTGCTCGAAAAGGCGAATCAATGAGCATTACTCGTGATGTCTCTGGTGAAGGTGTACAGCAAGCGCTTCTAAAAATTATAGAAGGTAGTGATGTGCGTGTTCCCAAAAGCGGTGGTCGCAAGCACCCTGGCGAACAGATGGTTACAGTAAATACAAAAAACATCCTATTTATTTGTGGTGGTGCGTTCGCTGGTATCGAAAAGGTCATTGATAAACGTAAGACGGGTAAAGGTTCTATTGGTTTTGGCGCTAAAATTGTTGAGAAGACAGAAGAAGGGAAAAAACCAAGCATGTTGGCTGTAGAGTCTGAAGACTTAGTAAAATTTGGTCTTATTCCTGAATTGATTGGTCGTCTTCCTGTAATTGCCCCACTTGAAGAACTCAGTATTGAACAAATGGTTCAGATTCTTACAGAGCCAAAGAATGCCCTCATCAAGCAGTACACAAAGATGTTTGAAATGGATGGCATTGAGCTTGAGTTCGAAGAAGACGCCCTAAAAGCGATTGCTCAGACAGCAAAAGATCGTAAAACAGGAGCCCGAGGTCTTCAGAGCATTATTGAAAAAATGCTTACAAAAGTAATGTACGATGCTCCTTCGGAAGAGAATCTGTCAAAAGTTATTATCACTGAAGGTGTCGTAACCTCCAATGATGATCCTAAGATTATTTATTCCGAAGAAACTGAAGAAAATTCTGAAAAAACAGAGAAGATTGCGGTCTAGCCGTTTATTAAGAAATACTTTGATGATAATATAACCCTCCTCCACGGAGGGTTTTTTATTTTTAAGGTATGGATATGTTTGATTTTTTAACTAAAAAGAGTGTTTTAGCAATTAATGTTGCCTTACTTGTAGGCACGGGCTCGGTTGTATACTTTGGGACTAATGGAGACAGCGCAGAGGAACCAGACCAGGTGGAGAAGTCCATTCCACTAACTGTAAAAAAAATTGAATTTAAAAGTGATGGAAAATATTTAAATAACGATTTAATTGCAAATAATGTAAATGTCCACGAGATTGATCCAGATAAAAGTCTTGTAAAAACAATTAACGTATTGAATGAAATCGATGATAAACCGTCGAGTAGATTTTTAGAATTAAAGAAAATAGCACTTAGTTCTTCAGAAAGCTTTAATGTTGTTGAGGAGGAGTTAGAGACTGTTGTAATTAAAACTGAAGAAATTAATAGTATTGAAGAAGAATCAGAGCCCGTTCTTGAGATAGAAGATGTAAAAATAACTAAAGTCAATCAATATATAGACAATAAACCAATATTGAAGGAAGAGTTTCAGGAAATTGTTACAAAACTTCCAGAAGAGGCAGAAATTATCATCAACGTAAGAAAAGGTGATAGCCTAAGTAAAATATTTAGTAGGGCAGGACTTAGTGGTTCTGAAGCTTATAAAGTAAATAAAGTTCTAAGTGAAAGTAAAAGTGGCTTTATGATTTATCCAGGAGATACATTTAACTTCAGGATTGATGATAAAGGAAATTTAAAATCATTTGTTCTATCTAAGATTGATTTAACTAATTTAATAGTTAAAAAAGAAGGCACTACATACAAAGTAGACCAAGAAATTATTGAGCCAAATGTAAAAATATCTTCTGTTAGCGGAATCATCAAATCAAATCTTTTTCTTGATGCCAAAAAAGCAGGTTTAAACGAGTCAATGATAATGGAACTTGCTGATGTATTTAAATGGGATATCGACTTCGCTTTGGATTTAAAGAAGAATGATAAGTTCTCTGTAGTTTTTGAAGAAAAATTTGTAAAAGATTCTAAGATAGGAAACGGGGATATACTCGCAGCACGTTTTGAAAATGATGGTAGATTGTTCGAGGCAGTTAGACATATTGATGACAATGGTAAGGTTTCATACTATACACCAGAAGGGAAAAGCTTGAGTAAGGCTTTTATACGATCTCCAGTAGATTTTAGGAGAATAAGCTCCAGCTTTAAAAAGGAACGCTACCATCCTGTTTTAGGTGTTAAAAGACCTCATAAGGGAACAGACTATGCTGCTGCTACTGGAACACCTATAAAAGCTTCTGGAAGCGGTAAAATAATATTCGCTGGAACCAAAGGCGGTTATGGTAAAACAATTATAATTAAACATCCTAATGGGATAACTACGCTTTATGGTCATCAAAGTCGTTTTGCAAAGGGGATTAGAAAGGGCAAAGGTGTCACTCAGGGTCAAACAATAGGCTATGTAGGTAAAACGGGAGTGGCAACAGGTCCACATCTTCACTATGAATTTAGAGTTAATGGCGTTCATAAAAATCCAATGACAGTTGAATTGCCTAACGATAAACCGCTAAATAAAAATGAAATATCTAGATTCAAGAAAGAAGCAAGTAAATTTCTAGAACTTTTGAATGAGGCATAAGTATATTATTTGATTTTTATTTGTGTAAATATTAAAATATAAATAAAAAAGAGGTTTTTATGACTCATAAAAATAAATTTAAAAGATTTTTGTTAGCATCTTCAGTTTGTTCACTGGTCTTCATGACGGGTGTTGGAAGTTCTTTGACAGTCGCTCAAGATTTTTTAACTGAAAAGTATGATCCGATTTCAATAAAAGAATACGATAGCATTAATAAAAAACTTCCAGAATATGTTGGCTACCAGTCAAAAGACCGAATTTCTACTGGCTATAGAGAAAACTCCGTTGAAGTAGAGATGGGCTTGATGAGGGATGCTCAAACGAATGCCTATGTTTATGGTCAGGATAGAATTTCATCTGGTAATCTTGAGGATAAGACGGATAAGCTAGAGGTGAGCATGCATAACTATGAAGCAGCTCAGAGTCTTCAAGATCAAGCAGCTTCATGGGATGAAAACCGTCTCAACGAAATTCTTGGTGCTCAAGAATTCAGACAAAAAAACCAAATGCAGTGCGATTACGATAATATGAGTAGTCGCTACAGTAATATCATGTGTCAGTATCCAAATTTAACGGAACTTGAAGCTCAAGAAATATTACAGATTCAAGAGCGTCAAGAAGAGCGTAATAAATGGAAAAATTGGTCACAAACAATTGGAACTGAAGAAAACGTAAAAGAAGTTAATGAGTTAGCTGATAAGTATAAAGATGAAAATGGAAAAGTCGATGTTCAGGCGTATGCTAAGGATGCTTCATCAAAAGCGTTAGGAGCCACGTTAGCTGCTACCGCAGCATTTTGTATGATGGATATACCAGCAGCTAAATCAGATCCATCTGGAATGTGTAAAAAAGCTATCTGTAAAATTATGGGTAAATGGACTTGTAAAGCGATTTTCTAAAATAAATGTTAAAAAAAAGGGTGATTTAAATCACCCTTTTTTCTTTATATCGTATTGAATACTTGGAATTTTCATTATGTCGAAGAATTCATATTCACTTAAGTGCCTTTTTGATTCTATATCACCCCAATAATACTGATAGCTTGGGTTATGATCCCAACAAAAAGCAATGCTATTAGGATTTTTTGCCATTTTTATGATCGCTTTTAATTGGCTCTCGTAATTACCGACTAATCCACGCTCATATAAAGTGGATATTGCTATTGCTAGGTAATGGAGGTCTTCTTTCTTTATATACGCTCCATCAAATGTTGATGCCAAAAGTATTTTTTCATCAATTGGTAGATGTTCGTAATTAATTAAATTCCAAACCATTTCTTCTTTATCATCTTGAATTAACTTTGAGAATGGTACTCTAAAGTATTTTTTAGATAAGAAGTTCCATACTGTAATAGCGCCCATACTATTGTCTTCAACTTCAGCATACTCGCTAAAAAATGCATCTTCATTTATAGAATAAAGATAAGTTGATTTGTTCATATTAAAGTACCTTATTATTTTCGTATTAATTTTACTGCCTTATAGGAAACTAAATATCCATTTAGGGCGTTCTTTGCATTATATTTAAGTTTTATCATTGTAATACCTCATTCTATTATTTATAATACCCAAAGTTTGAACATAAAAAAATGTTTAAATTAATAATTTAGTTGTTGATTTTATTTTTTCGGTAAATATAATTACGTCTGAATTATTTATTCAATTTAAATTGGAATATTATTAGAGGATAATAAAAATGAAGAAAAATTTACTTGCAATTACTATTGCTGCTGCTGCGGCAGCTCCTATGGCTGCACAGGCTGATGCATCTCTTTACGGCGAAGTTGGCTTCGGCGTTCAGAGCGTTGAAGGTGCAGCGGATGTGGAATTGACAGATGCTTCTAAATTCGGAGTAACTGGAACTGCTCAGGCTGATACGCTAGAAATTGGCTACCAGCTAGAAGTTGGTGTTGACCTTGGCAACGCTACTGATGAACTTTCTGTTAAGAAAGGCAATATCTCTGTAGGTGGTGAGTTCGGTACTGTTGTAGTGGGTCGTCAGACTAACGCTGTTGCTGATGCAACTCTTGATAAAGTTGACGTATTCGTAGCTCCTTACACTGCGACTGCTAATGACGCTGTTATGTACCACGCTCCTAAAATGGGCGCAGTATCTGTTGTAGCTGGCGCTGCTGTAGATAGCTCTACTGATTCAAACGTTGATGCTTACGGTGTAGCTGCTACTGCTGAAGTTGCTGAAGGCGTTTCTTTAGTTGCTTCTTACGCACTTGAGAAAACTGCTGCTGACGATGTTGACGTAACTAGCTTTGGTGGTTCTTACGCAATGGGTCCTGTATACGCAGCTGCTACATTCCAGACTGTAGACAATGGTACTACTAGTGAAGATTCACTAACTGTTGCAGGTGCTTACACTGCTGGTGCAACTACTCTTGCTGGTCGTTACATGGTTGATCAGGAAACTGACGCTGCTGAAACAGCTGTAGAAGTTTCTTACGCAATGGGTGAGTCTGCTGATCTTTACGCAAACTACGCTATGTACAACACCGAAGCTGAAGCTGCTGGTGCAAGCAATACTTTCAAAACTGGTCTTCGCATCAAGTTCTAAGTTTGTTTAAAAATAAATCAATTAATTTGATTTAGAGAGAGCCTCACTTTTAGTGGGGCTTTTTGTTGTGTAGACAATAAAAAAAGCAGTTTATAGCTGCTTTTTTAATGTTTTGATTAATCTATTGTGACTCGATAAATCTCTTCTAAAGAGGTTATTCCAGAAAGAGCCTTTCTAAGACCTGATTGACGCAATGTATCGTAGCCCTCTGATCTTAGCTGTTTTGATAATTCAAGGGCGTTACTTCCAGACATTATCATAGTGGATAGTTCATTTGATATTTCAACAACTTCATAGATACCAACACGTCCTTTGTAGCCCTTTGTGCAATTTCTGCAACCGTTAGCCTGATAAATGGTAACTTTCCCATTCTCGTTGGGTGTTACATCTATAGATTCATTTATAAAGGTTTCTATCGGAACTTCATGAGCCGTTTTGCAGGTATCACAAAGTTTTCTTGCAAGTCTTTGGGCAATTATCAGGTGAACGGACGTGGCTATGTTAAATAGAGCAACGCCCATCTGACCTAGCCTTGATAGGGTTTCAGCAGCACTATTTGTATGAAGTGTTGACATAACAAGGTGCCCTGTTTGCGCAGCCTTGATAGAAATTTCTGCTGTTTCTAGGTCTCGTATCTCACCAACCATTATAATATCAGGGTCTTGTCTCAAAAAAGATCTGAGAACTGATGCAAAGCTTAAGCCTGATTTATTATTAATGTTGACCTGGTTGATGCCATCGACATTCATTTCAACAGGGTCTTCAGCCGTAGATATGTTAACATCCTCCGTATTCAGTATATTAAGACCTGTATATAGAGATACGGTCTTACCTGAACCTGTGGGTCCAGTAACCAAAATCATTCCCTGTGGTCTATTTAGAGCCTTTAGGAAGAGTTTTTGTTGCGAATCTGTGTAGCCCAGCATTCCAATTTCATCTTTGCCAAAACTTATAGAGTCATTATCCAGAAGACGCATTACTACTTTTTCACCGTATACTGTGGGCAAGGTGCTAACACGGAAATCCATACTTTGATTTTTGGAAATTCGTATCTTCACTCGACCATCTTGTGGAACTCGTTTTTCAGCAATATCTAAATCAGCCATGACCTTTAAACGAGCTGAAACTGTTGCAGCTTGTTTTGAAGGTATAGTTCCTTGTTCTATGAGGATTCCGTCTATCCTGAATCTAACCCTTACCCTTTTTTCATAAGGCTCGAAGTGTACATCAGATGCCTTGAGCCTTACTGCGTCTAGCAGCAACTTGTTGATGTATTTAACAACAGGGGATTCATCATTGCTTATGTCTGTAAGACTAACCTCTTCCTCTTCGACAGGAGATTCAATATCAAAATCTTCTAAGTCATCATAAGATATGTCATTTAAGCTACCAGGCACGATGTTTAAAAGCGAATTGATCTGCGAAATTAGCTTATCGTGCTCAACAATGATGAGAGAAAGCTTTAATTTGGTTTTAAAAGATATATCTTTTAACGCATCATCCTGAATTGGGTTTGATGTGGCTATGTAGAGGGTATCGTCCTTTTCACCGATACACGCTACCAGATAACGCTCAATTGTATCGTGCGTAACAATCTCTGGAATATCAATAATTTCATATTTATCTATGTCTAAGTAAGGCAACCCGAATTCAGAAGCTGACTCTTTGGCAAATCTTAAGGGGCTTATAAGCTCGTTAGTAGTAAGAAAAGCCGCAAGATTGAAACCATGCTGGTTAAGGCTTCTTTGTGCTTCTGTTGCACTATCCAAACCAATTAGCCCCTTGCTTACAAGTCGCTTAAGGATTCCATTTAATGTTATATCTTCTTTCATGTTTTCCTTTATTATTATTAGTGTTTTATTGATTATAAATTTTCAGTGTTTTTTTGCAATAAAATATCATTTTATTTCATCTAAACATTGACATTAATGATATAAACGAATATACTGAATCAATAAATCTAGGGGAAAAACCATGAAAGACAGTGTAAAACTTCAATTTATTCCTAAGAACCTTGAACTGAAAGGTTTGATGTTCAGTCAGAAAGACTTTTGTGAAGGCATTCAAAGCGCTGGCAAAGTAGAAGGTGCTGCTTACGCTATTGGTCGTGCACATACTGGCGAAGAGGTTAAAGTATATCTTGATATCGCAGATAAGCACATTGAAGCCAACAAGAAAGACTCTACAAAAACATACCCTAAAATTGGCAAAGGCTCTAAGGATAAGCCTTTTGTAGCCGTAATGGAGCAAGTAGAGAAGGTTGGAGATAAAGAGTACGTTGCTAAATGGCGAAGTTCTTTGCAGGACAAAAAATCAAGTTTAGCCCCACTGTGGGGTGTGGGTCGTGTTGAGATAGATCATGGGACTCCAGAATACTACCCTGATGCAGTTAAAGAGTTAATGTTGCGGAAAACTGAGCTTAAAATCGAGCATGAAACCTCTGAGAATCCGTTGGAAATTGAAGCTCAAATTGAACAGTTGGATGAAGAAATTGTTCAGGCTCACAGCAAAACAAAGATTCGAGCTGTATATGCACTGCATCACGAAATGTATGAAAATGTAGAACCCTCTATCCCTGTTATTGAAGAGATCATGAGGGAAGTTTACGAGAAGTACCCAGTTGATGGTTTTAAAGCGGGTGTGATTATCCGTGTTAGACGTGGTGATCAAATCATTGCGGCTTTGTGTTCAGAATACCGTAGAACAGAGATTTGGGATAAAGATTCAAATAAAATGCTTAATCTAGAAGATATTGACTCGGCAATCGCAGCGTTTAAGCAGTACGGCGGAGAGTATTTGGTCAATACCGTGAGTAAGAATGAGGGTATGGTAATCGATATTATTCCAGAGGTTATCATCACGGGCGGTCCAATGATAAAGTACGCAAAGGATCCTGTTGAGTACAGAAAAATTCGACACACTTACTATGAATTTGATGATTCAGAACGTGCTATTGCTCGTTTCATGGCTGTAAGATTAAACGAAAACATCGAACGTGATGAAGATGAAGAACAAGAGGGCAATTACCTGTTATCCATGGTTCATGCAATAAGTGGAGCGATAGGTCATTTCCTTGAGTTAGACAAGGATTATGTAAAAAAATACAAGATCAATTATGCGAAGCTAGATTTTAAAAGAGCCCAAGAATTTAGAGCTAAAAAGTTCTTAGCTTTAGGAACATCTCCTAAAGTTGAAAATAAGGTTAAGGAAGTAGCATAATAGAGTTTAATTGTTAAAAGGGGGCTTTGCCCCCTTTTTTTGTTTGTAAAAAACACAATAAATTTATATCATATAGAAAATAATAATAATTGGTTAACTATGCATTATAAAAAGGGTTTTACAATACTTGAGCTTATGGCAGTTCTTTTCATTTCAGGACTGTTAGTGTCTGTTGGTGCGCCAAAAATGTTCAGTATGATAGAAGATGAGCGTGTTTCAGCCGATGTTCAGTCATTTGTGCAAACCTTTAATCAAGCAAAAAACATTGCCATATCTGAAAGAAAAACAATCTATATGCTGTCTAACAATTTTAAATCTGATTGGGATTCAGGCTGGTCAATTTTTGAATCTTTTCCATCATCTTCTACGGTTGTGAGTGTAGATAAGAAGAGCAGAGCAAGTATAAAAACATCAAGGGATATAAAAAACTTTGCGTTTAATTACAGAGGAACTGTAAAAACAAACTATGTGTCTAACCTGGTTTCCGAAACTGTTACTTTCTGTGGGGAAAGTAAGCGTGGCGTAAGAGTATATATATCAGGTTTAGGAAGGATTAAAACAGAGGACATAGAATGTTAAGATCAAGAGGTTTAACTCTCATAGAAGTGCTTGCGGCTGTCATGATCCTTTCCATAGGCGTTGTCGTGTATGGTGCCCTTCAAACAAGGGCTATGGGAACTGCAATGAATGCGAATAAAGCTCAAATTGCAGACAGTATATTGGTGAGTTTAGCCGATAAAATAAGAATAAACTCCACAAATCAAAGCACTTTATCTAAACGACAGCAGATATTAAATGAATACCTTTCTTATAACTGGAATGCAAAAGAAAACTGCTTGGTGATGCCTCAAGCGATTAAAGCATGTAGTTATATACTTGGAAACTCTGCAAGATGTGATAGCTCTAAAATGGTTATGTTTGACGCATACACAAGCAAATGCTCATCAAACTCATTGTTAAAAGAAACGTCATTAGCCGCTAGGCAATGCCCATCGTCAGAAAACATATGTCTTTATTATGCTTGGGACGGAGCGGCTGCCAATGATATTGTTTGTGATGATGTTAATTCTACCTGCACGGTGTTGGAGGTATTCGTCAAATGAAGCGTCAAAAAGGTCTTACATTAATAGAACTTATGCTCTCTCTTACAATCGGGTTAATAGTTATGACGGCGGCCATATCACTATTCACCTTGAGCAAGCAGACAGCCACGTTGCAAAGATCCCATTCCAAAATGCAAAACGAGTCAGAGTTTGCTATGCGACTTATAGTTCAAGATTTAAAGCTAGCAGGTTTCTCCGTAGATAATAAGAATGACTTCGATAAAAGACCTTTTAATTGGTTCTATACGAGAGAGGGAGGTTCTTCTACTAACAATGATAGTATAGGAATAAGTTATACGTCTGGTGAAAGTGGGATAACAAGAGATTGTGCAGGTAACTATGTTAGCACGGGTGGAACAATATTAAATAGTTACAGTGTTTCTAGTAATACTCTACAATGCAATGGTGTAGATATTGTGGACAATGTTGAATCTTTCCAGATTCTTTACGGTATTGATTATGATGGTGTAGGTGGGCCAGATGCTTATGTTGAGAGGGACACAGCCGCAATACAATTCGTTACTAAGAAAGCAAAACCTATTGCTGTAAGAATATCTATACTGGTCTCATCTGATATTAAATATAATAATATATCTCCAAAGAGTATTTACGTATCTAACGAGGCTCCTTTGTATTTTGATGACAAAAAGATGCATCTTTTAACAGAGCGTTCAGTAATTATGTATAATATGATGTGATTAATATGAAGAAAAATGGTTTCGCTCTAGTAGCTGCACTAATAATTACAATATCTATTTCAATACTAGGTGTTATGTCTATGCAATCTGCTTTTTTTCAGCAAAAGATGGCTATTTCAAATAAAGCGTATCACTTAGTAGAGCAAGCATCAGAATCAGCTCTTCAGATGGTTCTTGATACAGTTAGATTAGATAATTTCGGCAATACATCATTGATATCAAAAGCAGACTCAAATTACGGATATTTATGTGTTGATAATGGACTGGTTTCACTTGATGAGAGTTCTTGCCAAAATAAATATATGGATAGTAATGATGTTTTTAAAGCTGAGGCTTATGTCAGTAAATCTGATAACGACTTTTGTTTGATATTCGGAAATACAGTGCAATCGATAAAATGTTATGATGTTTTATCAACAGGTAAAATCGACGGTGAGAATTTTGAAGTAAATGCATTGTCTGATTTTACGATAATTGAGATGGAAACAAACTCCTATGGAGTATATGAATTTTAGGTATATATATGTTTAATAAAAATAATAAAAACAATTTTAAAAACGCAATAAAAGTTTCCTTATTGTATTCAATGATATTTGGGAGTTCTGTTGCAATTTCTGATGATATTGAAATTTACAGTTCCTCAACAGAAAGTACAAACTTTAACCTGTTATTTATGACAGATACATCTGGCTCCATGGGTATAGATTCAAGGATGACGGATATGAAGACAGCGTTAAAGTCTGTTATAAGCAATATGAATGATAAAGTTAATGTCGGGATAGGTCGCTTTAGTGACGTTGCTGGCGTTGTTACAGAGCCTGTGCTGCCTTTAAATAAAATATCTAACTATCTAACAGAGAAATCATTTGTTAAAGCGGACGCTTCTCAGTTGGGCGCAACAGTGCAAGTTAATAACAACGAGCTTGGAATCAAGGCTATGAAAGTTAAATCTAGTACTGGAGGTGATGGTTATGTAGCACTTCAGATGGATGTTGGTGTGCCAAGCAATGTTGAAGTTTATGGGTCTAAACTTACTTTATATCCTGCACTATCAAACTCTAGCAAGGTGCTTATAGAGGTGTCGGCTGAAGTTGGAGCTCCTTCAAATCTTGGTGGTAGTATTTCAAATTATCCGCTGAGCACTGTCAAAGAATCTTTCACTGTAGATTGGATAAAAGGAGAGGTAGTTGAACTAGATATTTCAAGTTTATTGAAAGAAAAATTTTCAGAATCTGATTGGTGTGAAAAAAATGATTTAAATCTTATATTGAAATTTATCGATCAAGGTGACGGCGACGTATATATGTACGCTGAAGAAAGTAACAAATTTAAGTCACATCTAAAAATCAACTATTTACCTTTTGGAAATAGTTGCACCGTACCTGAAGATAAAAATATGGCAATATTTGATTCAAAAGATGATGCAGAAGAAGATAGATGGGGTTATGTATATAGAAATTTTTATCAATTACTGCTTGATGGTTATGATGGTTATTCAAGAAAAGGTTGGTTAGCTTTAAGGTTTGATGAGCAACCTGTTCTTGATGGCACTGTTCGTGAGCTCTACCTTAATTTAACACAAGAAAGCATAAATGGTTATTACCAAGCCCCTATTACTAATGTAAGAATTTATGGAGAAAAGAGAACTTCCTCTCAGCGCATTTACACAACTATGAGGAATATTTCATCAAGAAGAAGAACTGCCGCTTATGTTGATTGGTCAATACCTAAGGGTAGCGATGGTGATACGTTTACATCTCCAAATCTAGTGAATATTTATAATGAGCTTAAAAATCAGTATGGATGGAATGAAGATTCGCCCATAACATTTATTGTTGAAAATAGATCTATAACCCCTATAGCATTTGTTGCTGCTTATGGGGGTTTTCAAAACGCCCCTTCCGTAAAATTTAAGCTTAACGGTAAATCATATCTCCCAGCAATAGCGCCCATAAAGCATAAAGATATATTAATGTCCGAAATAGATAAGTTAAATGCAAGTGGTTCAACGCCTCTCCAAGGCCAGCAGATTGAATCTTACTTTTACCTCAAGGGTGAGAATGTTGGGTACGGTCAATATGCATATCCTATAAGAATAACGAATAATTATTCGATACCAGGGGTAAAAAGTAATGTAAAAGCGATTGACCCAGGGTATGAGTCAGAAGACAAGTATTGGCTTAAAGATGATCCAGACGGACGATTGAAATATGAAAGCCCGTTGGGAAAACGGAGTTGTGATATAAATGCATTGGTCATGCTAACGGATGGTGTCCCTACAGGAAGTTTATTTGCGCAAAATCCAGATAATGGAAGAACAATGTATGATGAATTTGAGTCAATAACAGGAAAACAATGTGATCCGAATGATTATTGGCAGTGTTCTTTAGATCTTGCTTCACACATGTATAACAATGACCTGATGCCTGATAAACCAGGGTTACAGAACGTTTTAACGTACACTATTGGTATGGACTTGAATCAAACGTATAAACTTCCTGATCTGGCTAAAGCTGGTGGTGGAAGCTATTACGATGCTAGCAATGCAGAAGATTTGAAAGAGGTATTTACAAAAATTTTGACGGATGTTTATGACAAGGCTGCTTCAGTTGTAGTTCCAGGAATATCAGTAAGTCAGACTAGTAAATATTTAACCAAAGATGAGCTTTATTATGCTTTGTTTAAGCCATCTGCCAGCCCTATATGGAAAGGTAATTTAAAACGTTATAGGTTGGATACAACAGGTAGTATAGTTCAAGGTGAAGGAGCTGTAATAGTTGATAGTAATAACAAGCCAGCGATAGATAAAGACACACTTTTCTTTTCTGATGATGCTAAAAGCTTCTGGAGCACGAGCATTGACGGCAATGTTATAACTAAAGGCGGCGCTGTAGGAAAAATCAGTTCATTTAGAAAAATGTATACAGCGCCAGCCAATGCACCAAAAGAATATTTGTTTACAAATGATGATTTGATAGAGAGTGGCAGTGTTAACGTTACTGCTGCTTCATACAATGCTGCTATTAACACAAACACATTGGGCAAATTGAATGAGTGGGTAAGAGGCGTTGACGTTCTTGATGAAAATTTCAACGGTAATGTTTCTGAAATGAGAAGGAGTATGGGGGCAGTTCTTCACTCTAGACCACTTGTTGTCAATTACACTAATACTGATTCAACAATATTTGTAAGCACAACTGATGGTGTATTACATGCTGTAGATTCTGCTACGGGTAATGAAATATTCTCATTTATGCCATCTGAATTACTAGACGATGCCTATAAGCGCTATCTATACGAGCAGGACCCAACAAACAATTCAATTAGCAGCATGCAATATGGATTGGATAGTCCATGGGTAGCATACAGAAATGACGTAGATAAAGATGGCAAGATAGAGAAAGCAGATGGCGACTTTGTCTATCTGTATGGTGGCATGAGAAGGGGTGGTAGCAGTTACTTCGCTCTTGATGTAACTGATGTCTATGCATCTAGTGGCTCAATGAATGTTAAGTTGAAGTTTGTATTGAATCCAACAAAAAACTTTGGACTAAGACATATGGGTCAAAGCTGGTCTGTACCTGTCTTATCTAAAGTTAAAATAGGAAACAATGAAAAGGTCGTTCTTATTTTTGGCGGTGGATACGACGTGTCAAACGATGCGGAGAACTACTTACAGAACGGTACTACAACAGGTGCAATGGTTTATATGGTTGATGCCGTAACAGGAGACTTATTGTGGAGGGCAGGTTCCGCCACCACATGGCCTACGTTAATTCATAATGATATTAAATACAGTATCACAGCTAGTATATCTCCTGTAGATATTAATGGAGATGGTTTAATGGATTCATTTTACGTAGGTGATTTGGGCGGTCAGATATTTAGATTCGATATAGAAAATGGTAATCCAATTAACACATTGGTTAAAGCGAAGACCATAGCTAGATTGGGTGTATCTAGGTATCCAAGTCTTTCTGGACAAAGACGATTCTATGAAAGAATAGTAAACGTTCCGATGATGGTTAATGGTGTTAAAACCATGGGTCTTGCGATTGGTTCGGGCTATCGCTCTCATCCGTTGAACAAGGCAACAGCAGATGCATTTTTCTTGATATACGATAAAGAAGTGTTTAATAAATCGAGTTCTATGTACTCTATCACGACACCGATTGATATATCAAAATTGGCAGGATTAACATTCCAATTAAATGAGAGTACTGCTGCGTCAGCCGCTTCAAATAAAATGGGATATTACATCTATCTTATTTCCCCTAATTACAAATGGATTGGAGAGAAGGTACTCAGTGAGGCAAGCGTGATTAACGATGAGATTACATTCTCAACTTATGTCCCTGGTGTCAGTGCTAACAGTTGTTCTCCAGCGATAGGTGAAACCAGAAACTATAAGATTAAATTGTATTCGGGTGTACCTGTAGATGACGAAGATTCAAATCTTGAAAGGTCTGATAGATATAGTTCTGATGTGCGCTCTGGAATGGGCGGGGGAACCAAAACATTATTTACTGAAAACGGTGCCGTAAATATCGGTGGAACAAAAGTAGAAACAGTAGACATGGATATTATGATGGGTGCACAAAGATCTACTTGGAGACAATTAGATCAAATAGAAACAAATAATTATAAATCTAATAAGTTAGGTCTTTAAATGAATAAAAGAGCTAGTAAGGGATTTACAATGTTGGAAACTATGATAGTTTTGGGCGTTGCAATGATACTGATTACCATATCTGTTCCTATTTATGACTCTTATTTAAAGTCAACATATAGAAACGGAGCAAAGGAAGCTTTAATGGATCTTTCTAATGTAATGCAGCAAGTTAAATATAAGAAGTTTTCTTATAACTACGCACATACAAACGGAGATTTAAAATCATCTGTATACCCTGATTATTTTGTGTATAATAATGAAAATATTTATAAACTTAGTGTTCTAAATTCGAGTAATACAACATTTAGATTAATAGCATCACCCTTGCATACAAGAGTATTGGGAGATGGAAATCTATCATTAGAATACGATGGTAAAAAACTAATAAAAAAATGGGATGAGAATAATAATGGTTCTTATACAAGTGACTGGTAATTAATAATGGATGAAAAAAAGAATAATCCTTTAATCGATGAAGAAATGGTAGAAAATATCGAGATGACACCAGAGCAAGTGGCTAACTCTGAGGTTATAGATGTTGAGGAATTGGTAAATTCGGAAGAGGCAGTAGCGGGAGACCCTATGGTAGACTCAGTTGCGAATCAGCCTGAACTGGCTGAAGTAAGTCCAGAGGGGAAATCTGATGAAGTAGTCGAAGAAACAGCCGAAGAAGCAGCCGAAGAAGTAGCTGAAGAAGTAGCTGAAGAAGTAGCTGAAGAAGTAGCTGAAGAAGTAACCGAAGAAGTAACCGAAGAAGCAGCAGAAGAGGTT
>Ga0102948_1000063_pt1 | contig 36158 bp, 26 predicted proteins | sample SalPonA_A_H2O_MG_FD_78211 | JGI IMG/M metagenome (GOLD analysis project Ga0102948, IMG submission 78211) | Water microbial communities from South San Francisco under conditions of wetland restoration - Salt Pond MetaG R2A_A_H2O_MG | ecosystem: Environmental > Aquatic > Non-marine Saline and... | reverse complement strand
CTGGGGCTTAGTAGGCGGCACTAACGAAGATGGCGAAACTCCGTGGATTGCACTCCAAAGAGAAATACAAGAAGAAATCGGTTCTGTTGATATTACTAAAACTGTTCCACTAGAAAGTTTTGTTAGTAACGACAGTAGATTTCACTTCCATACATATCTGTGTTTTGTAAATGAAGAATTCTTACCCGACCTAAATCCAGAACATGACGGATATGCTTGGGTAACATTTGGCAAGTGGCCAAAAGGATTACATCACGGATTACGAAACACACTACAAAACAAATCTAATCAGAATAAAATAAAAACAGTTGTACAAGTACTAGAGGTATTAAATGAGCAATAACGTTAAACAGCACGAGTGGGGAACTGAAGTTATATGGGCTAATAAAGATAATTACTGTTCTAAAATTCTAATATTTAATGCTCATGCTAAAACTCCGTTTTTCTTTCATAAACAAAAAGAAAAGACATACTTCGTTAATAGTGGCGAATTTAAAATTAAATACATTAATACTAAAGATGGTGAAATTTTCGAAGCGCCTTTAGTTGAAGGACAGACTTTTGATGTTCCGTCATTGATGCCAGTATGCATAGAAGCAGTTAAGGAACAGTCAGTTTTAGCAGAAGCAAGTAACGGTGAATACGCAGACGACGAGTATATTGTTTATAAGGCCAGTTTAATAAAATGATTACTAGTTTAAGAAATAGTGAAAGATATAAAAAAGATCTACTGAAATATAAGTCTTATATTTCTAAGTGCAAGGGTGCAAAACAAGAAAAGTTAAAACTGTTAATCGAAACGTATGACAACTTCGCAAAAGAAATAGACGATCAGCACAACTCTGCACTTGGCGGAGTTTTACGTCCTATTATGGCAAGAGATGCTAGATTTGAATTAGCTAAGATGCGAGAAAAGTTAGATAAATTTGTAAAAAATTTAGATAACTGAAAGTCTCTTAACGATAATTGCACCAACCATTGCTGGGTGAAGAGTACATTGATATCTATATGTACCACTAATAGTTTCAGGAACTTCCCAGTACAATGTTCCTCCGTCTTTACCTTGGGCATCTGCGCCTGTACTAACGTTACCGATTATGTCTACATGCACTAAACCTGTATTGTACGGAGTACCTGTTCCGTCCTCAATTTGGAATGGGTGACCGCCAATGCCGTCTAAGTCAAATGCTATTGTAGTTCCTCCTAATGCATACAAAGAAGGATTGTTGCCTGTATACCCGTGACTGTCGCAACTATATGCTGTATTACCAACATTATTCATTCTCAGCATTGCTATTGCTGGCATATAACTCTTATCTATTGTGCGTCCTGTTCTTTGAACTTCTTCGAGATCGTCATATTTGCTTACACCGAGTGTTCCAGTAAATGATACAGTTAATCTACCAGTAGTACCGTCTGCTGTAGTAGATATAAGAGTTCCGCCTGCAATAGTAATACTATCTGTTGTAGTTTCAGCAACTATTGACCCTACATCGCCTCTTATAGTTTCAAACAAGTTTTGGTCTGGATCGCCGCCACCTCCACTTACTGTATCTGGAGTCCATGCTGCGCCGTTCCATACAAGTGTTTGTCCAGTAGCCGGTACGGTTGCCGCTACATTTGAAAGGTCTTCTATATTTACAGGAATTATATTTGTTGTATCTGTTAAATCACTTACATCAGCTGGTATTACTCCAGTAGTGTCTGTTAAATCACTTACATCAGCTGGTATTACTCCAGTAGTGTCTGTTAAATCACTTACATCGGCTGGTATTACTCCAGTAGTGTCTGTTAGGTCACTTACGTCTGCAGGTATTACTCCGGTAGTGTCTGTTAGGTCACTTACATCGGCCGGAATTATATTTGTTGTATCTGTTAAATCACTTACATCAGCTGGAATAGTTGGTTTATTGTTTAAGTTATTATAGTTCAAATAATACGAACCTGAAAACCCACTTAGTGTTGTAGCATCTAACCCTGCGCCGCCTTCAGCAACGTCAGTACCGGGTGCCCACTTAGCTCCGTCCCATTTTAGTACATCGCCTGTAGTTGGCTGAGTGTCGAATGTATCTACGTCAGTTAAATCATTAATACTTAAAACAGGTGTAGGAACAGTAGCATTAATTGTAAGTGTAGATCCACTAACTGCTGTGTCAACATTTGTTCCGCCTGCAATAGTAATCGTATCTGTTGGACTTGTAGCAGTAACATTTCCTGCATCTGAATTAACTGTAGCAAAACTATTTGTTGCTAAAGGTATATTACCTACAAAGTTAATTGTTATTTCGTCACCTGAAATTTCTGTTTCAATTTCAGATCCGCCAGTTACAGTCATTGTGTCCGCAGTGGTGTTAGCGGTAGTTGTTCCAGTATCTGCAACAAATGTTGTAAAGCTATTCGGAGTTGCTGCTACCCCTGCATCTACTATCCAAGCGGTACCATTCCAGCGCCATGTGGTGTCGCCATCTGTAAATGTATCATCAACTATTGGATTTGCTGGAAAGTTTAAAGCCATTTATTGTTCCTTTTAAGTATTTATTGATACTGTTCCTGTTATATTATAAGGTTGCCTACCGTATTTAGTGTAAGCATGTCTGTTTGGGGAGCCCATTATACTATTTTCGAAGTTATCATAATCGTTATCAACTAACGTATCATTCAATTCTGATTTAGCATCAGATGTTAATTTGTTAAAAACTCGTTGAGGTGTAGCGTCTGGAGCAACTTGTAAATATAATGCTGCTATACCTGCAACTTGCGGTGATGCCATACTAGTACCACCGATGCTCATTATCTTATAATTGCTATCGTTTGGATATTCAAACACAGTGTATACCGGATCAGCATCATTACTTGTTGTACTCATTATGTCAGTACCGGGCGCCCATATATTTACTGCTGGACCTTTTTTAGACGATCCTGCTGTTTTATCAACACCGCCTAATGTTGTAGAATCAATATTTCCGACTATAAATGCTTCTGTAGAATACGGCGAACTTGGTCTATGATAGAATACTTGCTGTCCGTCAATATTAACGTAATTATCATAATCAACGCCGCCTGGTAAGTCTGCTTTGTAATAATCGTTACCAGCAGCAATACATACAATAATTCCAGCATCTATCATATCTTCTATTTCTGCATCAACTGATGCCACTTGTGCTGGCAATCGTCTATTTCCGTCACCATAAGCGGGAACTATTCCTGTTCCGGCCCATAACTCATTGCCTGTGTTATAATCAGCACCATAAACCCAACCTGTTCCTCTATAGTTGCCAGTAGTAGGATCACTAGCTGTTGTAAATACGTATCCCCAGCTCATATTGACAACTGTTGGACGTCCGTTAGTTTTAGCGTTGTGCCATAGTCTAATAGCATCAAATGCATCTGCAATCGGAATACCCGTTCCGTCTGGTCCTTGAAGTGTTTCTAATCCGCCTAACTTTTGAGAATAAATGTGTGCTCCTTTAGCCCAACCATATGTTAGCCCTGCTGCAATGCCGGCACAATGGGTACCGTGTCCGTCTAAATCTCTATAATGATTAGGACTTTGTGTTCCTGGTAATCCGCTTGCTGTATACCAGTCTATTTGTTGTACTCTACTGTTACCACTATAGTCGTTAAAGTCTGGATGGTCAGCTTGTATACCACTGTCTTGTATTACAACGTCTACTCCGTTGCCATCTAAGGCATATTGGTAATCGCCTAATACAGTGGACGATGTTCCGTATATATTTGTTTCGGCAATTACTCTACGCAATCCCCAATTTATATCAGTATTGTCGTTGAACCCTCGATAAAAGTTTCCGCTTTGAAATGCGCGAAAACCAATTTGAATATCATCTCGTTGATCAGGAGGTATTTCAACACTTAATACTCTTGGATCGTGTCTTAAATCTTCTGCTTCTTCGTCAGTAAGCATCCAATGTGTCATTCTTTTAGAGCCTAATCTAGGGTTAGCAATATCAACTGCTCGTGAAGGTATTGCGCCATGTCCTTGCTCTGCTGCAAGTTCGGCATCAAATTCTTCTATGTTAACTCCTCTATGGACAACTACAATATATTCTTTTTCCATACTAATATTTACCTTAGATTATAATCCTGTTTTATAGATGTACATTGCACCTGAGTTAGTGCCATCGTCGCTATCTTCTGCAGGAGTTGATATTGCTAAGTAATCTGGACTTGCAGACATTAAGTGTCCGAACTGATCGTTATCCGGCGTTCCGTATATATTAGGATTAGTTAACGTTGCAATTAATTCTCCTTGTAAGTCAAATGTATACACTACACCAGAATTATTGTTTTCGTTAATGCTTGCTACAGCAAAATAATTTGCCGTTATTGCAACTTCTTCGCCAAATGCATCGCTTGTAGCACTTCCGCTATCGTTAGGATTATCTACAGTTAGTATTAAATCCCAATTAGTAGTTATTGTATTATACTGAAAAACATATGCAACACCTGTTTCTGTATTTGTTGCAGTATCTTCGCCTGTAGCACCTACTATAATTAAATCGTTGTATATGTCAACACTTCGGCCAAATCTATCAAACGTTTGCGCTCCATAATTATTCGGATTTTCTATCGATGTTACGCTTCCGTTTGTTAAATTAATAATGTGTATTGCACCACTATCGCCTAGTCCGTCTACACTTGAGTTATCCCTCCAAGAACCAACTACTGCATAATTGCCAGATGCTGCTAGTGTTTGAACAAGTTCGCCTAACTGATCTCCTGGATACTCTAATACATTATCAACGTTAGGGTTTTCTATACTATAAAGGAGAGTTCCAGTTGCATTATTGTAAACATATATCCACCCTGTATTGTCACCACCTGACGATCCGTCTTCTCTAAATGCAGCAACAACACTGTATGCGTCCGTTACTGCAACGGCGCTACCAAATCTGTCACCGTCATTAATTTGGTCTATGTTTGCACTATCAGGGTTAATAAATGTCCAAACTAATGAAAGATCATTTATATCATATAAGTATGCTGCGCCACCTTCTGAATCAGTACCATTGTCTTCTGACCATGCACTAATTAGAATGTAATTATCGCTTACTGCAACTGCTCTACCAAAGTTGTCAGCAGGATCATCACCACCGCCGGCAGGATTAGGGTTGTTAATTACATTTTCTAATTTTCCAGTTGTATCGTATACATATGCCTTACCGTTTTGTATATTTGTATCATCACTTTCGAGAGAACCTACAATAATTTTAGAGTTATTGTTTCCGATACTTATACCAAAAAAGTCACTTAGGCGTGTTCCGTAATTGTTAGGATTTATTATACTAGAGGTTAGAGCAAATGTCGGAATTTCACCAGCTTGTAAAAACGGAATACTTGCAATGGATCCTAATCTTGGCATACTTAATCCTTACCCGTAACTAGAAACACTGCCAATTGCTGTCCAAGCATCTCCAGTTCTAATTAATACAAATGTTACTATGTCTATAGCATTAGGGGAACCAGTTGGTGCAATTCCTCCAGGATAATTTACTGTAACTGCTGCTCCGTCAACTGTTATTGCAGTAGGAAGATATGCTGTGCCGCCTTGAGATAGTATTAGTGTTGCTGTAATAGTTCTATTGTTTGATGTCGGAACGTTAATAAAGTTTGCAGTAAAGTTTCCAGTAATACTAGAATGATAATGTACGCTACTTTGTTCTACATCATGATTTACTACCCCTGTTGCAGCAGTATACGTTGTCATTGTTTCAGTTTGGCCTGCAAATACTGACAGTCCGTCTAGGATTATTCCGTCAGGTGCAGTTATAGTAAATGTACTAGCACTGTCAAATATAGGAGCACCTACACCTATATTTGAAAAACTTTGTGTAGTGAGAGTTTCGGTATCAACAGTAAGTGCAGTGATGCTACTAAATGATACATCATCTGTTGTGTTTAGCGACTGATCATATGCTTCGCCACCACCACCGCCTGATGCTTCGCTGTTAATTGTTAATGTATTTGTAGTGTTGTCTACATCTATAGTAATATTCGTGCCAGCAGTAATAGTTAATACATCAGATCTATTAGATGCAGTAATTGTACTAGTCCCGCTAACTACACTTCCAAAAGTATTAAATGCAGGGATAGGTGCTGTAGGTTGTACCCATTGTGCGCTGTCTTCGTCTTCTACATAAACAAACAATCTACCACTGTCGCTTTCGAACCAAATAGTACCTGCTTGCGGTTCTTCTGGAGCAGTGTCACTAATTTCTATACTTGCTCCACCAGAACTTCCTGTTCCTGTCCCCGGATCTGCAACATTAATTAAATTGCCCATGTTTTGGTGTTTTTGACACCAATAATATAACACACTAGGAGTATCGTTAGTTACACGAATGCTAACTCTTCTAGTATTAGCAATTTCAAAGCCTGTCCAGTATTCTTGTTGTGTTACTTCTTTTCCGTCTAGTTTATATACAACACCATCTAGATAACTTGTACCGCCACCTAACGGACCGTTTAAATCGTCTGCACTGAAGTTTAACGGATGTTGATTGTTTATTGTACCATTTTCATTTGGATAGTAAACGTTTGTATCATCGTCTTGAATAAATGTATAAGTGTATCCGACAACAAAGTTTAATTCTGGTTTATATACTCCGTTTAGTATATATTTGTTGCCTTCGCCTTGGTTTTCAATAACAACAGTATATTCTACTGTTGCTATTTTAGATTCTTCTACAGCGTCTTTTATATTTGTTTTTGTAACAACTTCAAACCCGCCTGGTAGATTTCCGTTATAAACTCGAAGTGTATTGGCTGTTTTGTCGAAGAAGACTTCACCACTAGCACCCACGTTTCTGTCTAAGAAGTCGTCAGGTCTAGGTATAATTCGAATTCTGTCTACAACTGGTGCTTGATTAGATGCCATACTAGTTCCTCAATATAAAGTATTTATCTGAAGTTCTAGTATATTCTTCTATAGTAGTGTTTCCACGTATCTTCAAATTCTTTTAATGCGTGTTCGCATGTAAAGTCAACATGAGTCTTATCGTGGCTTAATTTAGCTCTAGAATCAGTAATATGAAACCTTTGCCAACTCCAATTCAACCAATCTGCATGTGCCTGATTGCCTACTTTGTCTGATCTGTGCGAGTAAGGCACAATTTCAACTCTTGCAAACATTATCGTCTCCCCCAAGGTCCAAACTTACTTCCAAAAAATGCAGACATAAAGTTATTCTGCTCTTCTTTTAAGTTATTATATTTATTGTTAACTTTTATCTGAGAGAGTACACGTACATACGATTCAGTAATAGAATCTACAACATCTTTATCAGTGTTATCTTCTATTAGAGTGTTATAAACATCTAATAATTCTTCTTCGGTTATAGGCCACGAAACACCTAACAGCTCTAAGTCGTTGTCTATATTAATCATTTATTTCCACTTCACATTCTTAAGAGGATTGTAATTAGCAATCCAACGATTATCCATTGTATTTGCCCGTACACGCAAGTTGTCAATATCCTTTTGTTCGTATCCACGTACAGTACCCTTTATGTCATCTTTTTTGATTAGAATATACTGGCAAAGAGGCGTACCTGCTGGAATATGAACTTCTCCGTCTAACTCGTGCCAAGACATCTGTACGTTAAGAAAATTAGGTCCATAGTCTGGATCTAATAATCCTGTTGAAGCAGTAAATTCAAATCTATCCGGATACGGAATAGGCATACTCATTAAGTAATAACCTTTAGGAATATAAACCATCCACGGACTTTGTATTTTAAGAATTGTTTTAAGACTTCGTTTGTCGTCTATAAACTTTCCGTATAACGATTCAGGATGATATCCTACATAAGGCCATTGCCAATCGTGATCACAATCTACAGTTCTTTGGTCTATAGGAGTGAGCCAATCAAAACGTCCATCTCCTCTAGTCTTAATACTTATGTCTTGCCAAGCACGTTGAATCCAGCCCCTTCTTGCTATATTAGAAATTCCTGGACAACGTGTTACGTGACTAAATTTACGATGTAACTTTGGTTCGTCTTGACGCTGTTTTTTATAATCTGCTACAGCATCTGCCCACCATTTGTACTTTACGTTTTTAGATTCTTCAATTGGCATAATTTGTGCTACTTCGGGCAATAAAGATACAAATTCAACCTTAGGTTCTTTTCTTTTAAAAAGTTTAGTCAGCATTTAAACCACTCTCAAATTTCTTGTGAAGATCGTTCATTTTATCCTGTGTGCATATCCAGCAAACAACTTCGTCAGCATGTATTAACATTGGATCCCATGTTGGTAGATGATAACAACGAATATACTGGTCTTCTTCTACTTCTTCTCCGTGAATAATTTCTTTTGTTAACGGAGCAGGCGGAAACTCTTCAAGTATTCGCTTATCCATTGGTGGTTGTAAAGTAACAAATTCAGTATACACCCTTGCATCGTGTGTAAATGTTAGTATAACTTCTTTTTCTTTAAGAATAGTAGTTAACCAATGAATTAGTTTATATCTATCTTTTTGTACTTTACGTTTAGTGTAATCGTCTTTTGCTTCTCGTTTTACTTGCACATATTGTACAAATTCATTTGAATTGCGTTCTTCCATTGGCATGTTAATCTCTCCCGAAGTGTTTGTTATACATGTTTTTAATTATGCGTTTGTTATGATGGAAAGAGAAAACATTGGTGTATATACGTTTTTCCATCCATTTTTTATCGTGATCGTTTGCATCACGAACTTCATACTCGTATTCTTTTTCCGTTAAAGGAATTATGTGTGCTAACGGCTTTCCTGCTTTTAGCATTGTTTCTCCGTGTTTAATATTCCAATACCCTTGTACATTAATTTCTGTACTAATACTAGGATCTAATATCCCTGTACATGCTTCGAATTCATATGTGTCAGAATACGCAACTGCTGTCATTAAAAACTTAACGCCCTTAGGTGCAATAACATTCCAAGGTGTGTTAAATTTCATAATAGGCGCAATGCTATAAGGGCGCTTAGGAAGCCATTTAGTAATCTCATAAGAATGAGTGCCTAAAGGATCACCTTCTCTTAGTTCAGCAAGTGTTTCGCTCGGGTGTACATAAGCAAAACCTTTATCTTCGCCTTCTGTTCTTATTACAGTATCATGCCACAAAGGAACAATAAAACCAGTTTTATATAAATCAAATATTCCAGGACACTGTTGTAAGTGACTAGGTCTATCAAAGTTTTTGTTTTTAATATAATCTTCTTTACATGCTTTAAACCAATTAGGCTTAAAGTTTCTAGCAGGAACAATTGGATTTATATCAGCAAGTCCTGGAACTTTACTAAAGAATTCTATTTTTTGTTGTTTTTTAAACATAATTAATATTCATCACTAATCGTTTTGTATGTTTAGTTGGCGTAGAACTTGAGTGATATTGATATCCGTCAAACCATACTAGTCTATTTGCTTTCGGAGACACTTTATCAGAAATCTTAAATTCTAATTCTTGAGGTTTAGACCTGTTGTCTTTCCAACTTCTTTCATATCTTTCCTCATAAAATATAGTATCACCATCAGAGTCATTAATGTATAATAATGCGGAATTATGAGGCTCTTCGAAGTCTACGTGCGGAGTATGCACTATTGTCTCAGTTGTCGGAGTTAAAAGACCTAAGCGAATTCTAATTATTCTATCTACATCTACACCTGCATTATCAAATGCAGCATAACACACTGCTTCTAAAAACGGTGCAAGGTTACTATACTGTTCGTTATTTTGCATCACAAGATGGCTAAAACTTCCGTCAAATATGTGACGAGGTTTTTCATCTAAGAATGCTGTTGATTCTGAATAATAATAAGGAATGTGTATATCAGTTAGAATTTTACTAACTTGATTAAACAAATTGTTTCCTAGTACGTTATCTTTATACTTCATTATGATACCTGTATGCTAAAAGCTAAATTAATACGCTGTTTATTAGATTCATTTCGATAAACTTCGTGCGGTATCCAGCCTGGCCATAAAACTAATTCTCCGTCGCCCGGAAATACTAAGCAGTCTCTCGAAAAAGGTGATCGTATGTTAACATTGTTTAGTACGTTTGCAGGATTAACAAATCTTAATGCTCCAGTATCAGTTCCTTGTACATAATAAACTGCTGTAAACGAATCAGCAACATGTGTATGTAACACATTAATACTTCCTGGTTCGTTTACATTAGTCCAGTAGTCCCAAGAAATCTTATGTTCAGTAATATACTTTTTAAACTCTGGATCTTGATCCATATAGTATTCACTAGCATGTGCAGTTGCAGACCTAATAGCATCTGTAAGCCATTCAATGTTGTTATACTTAACGTTCGATCGCCAACATCCATCATTGTTCATATACATCGGATCTGCATCAAGACGTTTTGCTTCTAGTATTTGTTTTTTTAGATCTTCTCGCTGCTCATCAGTTCCTACTTTAGAAATAAAGAAATCCGAAGTAAACTGAGTTATACGTTCCATGGATTATACCATCCTTTTAAGAATTCGTAATGATTAGGAAATTGCTCAATTGTTTGATCTATCCTGTTAGTCTGATTATTCATAAACAATTCTAAGTAAGTTTTTTCTTCAGTAGTTAACGGATAAGGATTGCCGTAGCCACCTGCTTTAATCATACTCCACCATTGCATACTACTAAACATACTTTGGTTGCTAAAGAATGTAAACGGCTTAATATCCGGATAGTACTGACTTAAGAAGAACTGAGCATCTGGTGGAAGTTCTTCTAGTCTTTTAGAACGCACTTCTTCCCAATAAGGTGTATCATTTTTATTACTAAAATAGTAGTGAGCAAATACAAATGCTAATATTTCAATATTCATTTCATAATAGCCTCTGTTAATCATTACTTTAGCTTCTTCAGTCCAATCTCCGTATGCTAAGATTAAATCTGTTATACTTTTTACAACTGCTGTAGTAAATGTAATTCCTGTTGCTTCTAACGGTTCTACAAATCCAGCAGCAAGGCCTACACCGATAACATTTTTAACAGCAACTTCTTTATGAGTTCCACACTTCATTGTTAAGTGTTTTACAGGAGCATCCCATTCATTTAATGATTCTCTTAACTCTTGTTCTGCTTGTTCAGGTGTTAAGTAATCAGAACTGTAAACATATCCGTTGCCAATTCTATGATAAGTTGGGATTGTCCAACGCCAACCGGCATTCATTGCTGTTGCTTTTGTGTAAGGGTGACATTCATTTACAGGATCTTTGTATTCTGTTGGCATCGCAACAGCACTGTCGTTTAATAACCAGGGTTTATAACTGATAAATTCTGAACCCATTGTTTTTTCGAGAAGTTTACTTTCAAACCCGCTACAATCAATAAACAAGTCTCCAGTATATTCTACGCCATTTGCATCTATTAGCTTTGAAATGCCTTTGCCGCCAGTTGCAACTTGTTTAATTTCAGTATCTACATATGTAATCTTATCTAAAATAATATCTTTAATAGTTGCAATAATATCATACGCACTGAAATGCACTGCACCATACTGATCAGGTCCTGCATTAAAGTTAGAATCTAACGTAGGCGTTAATTTAGGACTTTTGTTTTCTTTAGCTAATCTGTATGCTGGATGCCATTTAGCATATTCAGAATATGGTTTATCTGAAAAATACATGCTTGTAAAAAGCTCAGGCGATGCAATGTAGTTGAATGGGTTATCATTATCTACAAAGTAAGGTTCGTTATTCCATCCTGTTAATTCTACACCATATTTAAATGCTGCATTACTTGGCTTCATCCAATGTTTTGCTTCAATCCCGCACTCGTATAGAAACTTTGCAGTTAACGGTTGTGTACCTTCGCCTACACCAATAGGTCCTTTGTTTGCATCTTCTATTAAACAGATTTCAATCTCTTCCGGTAAATTGTTTGTAAAATGAGCAGCAGTTAGCCATCCGCTTGTGCCACCTCCAAATATTACTATCTTCTTAATCATTGTAATTCCTAAATTATAGTTCTAAAATCTGTTCTTCTACTTTTTGGATTACAACAATGTATAATCCATTCCACCAACTGCCTGCATCTTCTTCGTCGCACAGCAATAACTTTTCATATGCAATGTCTGCTCCAATTCTCTTAAGACCTTCGCGGGCGCCATCGACTACTCCTTCCCAATTTGCATCATCAAATATTAACACACTTTCTTGAGAAAAGCAATCACTATAATACTCAACAGCATTTGCCGTAGATAGCATATCATGAGGTCCGTCATAGAACCACATTTGAATATCTTTGTATTTGCTAGTATCTACATTAAACAAGTTGCTATTAACAACTTCAACTGTATTGTTTCCTTTATACTTTAACACATTATCGTTAAACGTTTGCTGTGTGTTTTCCGGAAGTTCTTCTCTTCCTTCATTTGCAGGTTGAATGTTTTCAGCCCAGTTATCAATTGCAACTGCATTTAGATTATTGTCTTTTAGTGTAGCACAGAATGTTGCTCCTAATGCAGACCCAATTTCCATGTAACTATCGACATTTTTTGCAATTGTATTAAGAAGTGTTTGAACCCTAGAACTAGTTAATCCTGGAATCTTAGTATTAACTGTAGGTACTCCAGAATCTAGTATGCTTTGAGCAACATGTCTAACTAAACTTGTATGTTCTATCTTAGATTTAATTCTATAGATATCATCACAGAAATGACATTCCCAACAATCAAACTTACAGTTTTTAATCTTTTTGCGCCATGCATCAATCGGTTTATCTTTTAAGTTTGTAGCATTTAGATAGTTGTCAAAGTTGTCAAATAATGTTTCTCTTCCTTCAGCATACCTCTTAATAATGTCCATTGTCTCATACAAACGTCCAATATTTTCTCTGCCATGCATTTTAAAGACATCAATTCCTAAGTCGTTAATAAACTCGTCCCAGTCTTCTTTCCACGGAGGGATATTAGCTGTTTTTAAATGAATACTAGGATCATCAACATCCCACTTAGGACAACTAACTCGACTGATAGGATTCATAAAGTATTGAGGATCTTGACCTTGTCTAGTGTTATTGTACTCAAAGTGTTCTACCATCATTGGACAATTTCCAGCGCATCCTTCATTTGCTAATAGACTATAATGAATATCTTTTCCAAGATTTTCCTTAATCCATACTTTAGCTTCTTTTAAACGCAATAATGTATCTCTGTCACGCATTAAGTCTCGATCAAGGTTAATATAATCGAATCCATACTTAGCTAAATGAACAATTTCAGCAGCAACTCTAACATCACGTAGGATAGTATTTTTTACATATAGTTCCGGAAACGCACGTTTAATTTGTCCAGTAGCCATCCAGTGTGTATGAGGAATAGTAGCAACTCGAATCCCCCTATCGTAATACTTTTTAAAGTTTTTAATAAAAGTATCAAGATTCTTTTGCGTTGGCGGAACTTGTATATTGTTAAACGTGGCACTTACAGGAACACCTGTGTGTTCTTGTATAAACATTGCTTGTTCAAACGCATAGTCGTAATCGTCTTCTCGTACAAATATATCTCCCATAGCATCTTGTTTGAACGGTTCAATGCGTGAAGTAAAGTATACATCACGAATATATGATTTATAGTTGTTAACAAAATTAACAAATTCTACTAGCTGTTCTTGATTTAGCTTCGGGTTCAACGGTACGCTGAATATTTTCAAAATAGATCTCCAATAAAAAAGGTGCTACTAGTAATTATAGTAGCACCTTTTTATCGTTTTGTAAAGTGAAATTTAGTCTTTAAAGATATTTTCGCTAAACTTTTTAGTTGCAAATCTTGGCTGTTTTTCTTTACCGTGAGTGTAAGCACATTCCCACTCAAAGTAAGTTGCCATGTACATTTGCGTTTCTTTTAACGATCTTAATGACGGAACTTCTGCACGTATTTGTGTTAGTCCAGTTTCTTCAGTGAAGTGTTTCTCTGCATGTAGCAGCATTATTTTTTTAAGTAATGCTACTGTATTTGATTCATCTACACTAGATAGTTTGTATTGGACTTTTTCGTAATCGTTATCTCCAAAACTTGTTGGTTGAACTAAATCTTTTGGGTTATTTTTATTCTGCATTACACTGATTTCGCCATTTACAGCATTAGTAAATTGGTGAGAGTGTGCTTGATCTTCAGTAAGCTCTGCATAGTTTAACCAGTTAAGAATTATATCACCTCTATGTAAATCATTAATGTGTGCAATTGTGTAATGCCACTCTGATCCTACATATTCAATTCTTGGATCTAACCTTGGGTCGTCTGCTGGTACAGACTCATAAATTATATACATTGTCTAAATCATCTCCCTCGTTTTGTTGCTGTGATTTAGGATCTACAGGTGCTAACAATTCTCTGTTTTCGACACTTCCTGTTAGTTTTAGTTTTTCTTCTGCTTGGCTTTGTAAACTTAACGTATACTGCTGTAGCTGAGAACTAAAGTTCATTGTTAGTGCAAATGTTTCTGCTTGTTGTTCTGGATCCATAGATAATATAGCATCCATATTACCTGTTCCGATTCTGCCATAGAAAAGCATATCAGTTGCTGCTTGTTTTGCTAATCTATTTGTCCAATAGTCTTTTTCGTAAACATCTTCTTCTTCAGTGTTTAGAATATCAAGATATGTTCTACCGCTGCCGTCCGGTAGTTGTGCTTCTTCACTGCTTTCAAATTCTTCAAGCAAGTCTAATAAGTGCGCTCTTTCTAAATACCAATCTTGCAAGCGGCGCTGACTAATAATTAAATTACGTTCTGCGTTTTTTGCTTCGATTTCTGCTAGCTCGCGATCAATTTCGTCATATGCTTCTTCTGCCATTTTGTAGAAACGTTTAATTTCAACTTTGTATTTTGAAATCTCGTATTCGATATTTTCGATCGATTCTTCTTTACCTTTAAGTTCTAGCAACCATTGACGGTACTTTGCATAAGGGGTAATTTGTGCTTGACCTACAAATTGACGCAATTTATACTTAGGGTTGGTCCACTCTTTGTTAAGAGCAAGGCGCATTTTTTCTTTTTCTTTTTCAGTAAGCATAGAAACGTCAGATGTAAGTTCGCTAGGAAATCTGTGCATTTCTGTATATTGTTTACGTCTGTCTGTCATTTTATTAAATTCTCCATAGGATTAAAGTAGTATATTATTTACCCTCTTTAGTCCCTCCAAGACATCGTTGCTGAGCTTTGGCCATTAACACCTTTAGCATTTAAGCTCGCGCCACCTCTAATACTTTGTCTTGTAGCATACGTAAATTTAGCTGAATCTACAACGTGGTTACCTTGATACCAGCCAACAGCATAACCCCAGTCTTGACCTGCTAACATGTTTTCTTCGCCGCCGTAATAGTTTTTAGCACCAATAACATCTTGTGTAGTATCGTGATAGAAGTTAGTTTCTCTCCAGTTAGTGCTTGGATTAGATTCACGTCCTGCTACCATATTAGCATGTTTAAACATGATAGCATGTTGGTGTTTATCGCCTTGTGGCGCTGTTGCACTACGTCCATACGGAGTTTCAGTTGACCATTTGAATCCCTGATTGTTTGTACACCAAATACCATAGTTTTCGTGTTGAATACCCCAGATCCCGCCGGAGGTGTTTGAAGTACCTTGTTGCTGTAGCAAAGTACCAGTAGTCATATCAAAACGTCTAATCTGACTGCTTCCTCCGCCAGTGATCCATGCTGTATACCAATCAACTTGAATCATACCAGGGTTGTTTGTTGACCAAGTAAATGTTCTTGTGTATCCGTCTACAAAGTTGTTTTCTGTTCTGTGATTGTATGCTGTAATACCATTTGATGCTGCACAGTGGGCATTAGCTGCTCCGCCAAATGTCCAGCAACTATTAATATTATGACAGCTATCTTTGTAGTTGTGTCCTCGTTCTTGCTTACCTGGCAAGTCAATAGTTGTATCTGTAGCAAAGACTACTCGGTTAGTTTCGTCCCAAACAACAGAACTTGCATATCCTCCGTGTACATAACCGGTTGTAATAATTTGTCTAGTTAAGTACGGAATTGCCATAGCTGACCAAGTGCCGCCGCCGGATTGTCCTTGATATACTTCAATTTTACCTAAAGCACCGTTGTATCTAAGATCACCGCTTTGAAATCCGGATTGTTCACCGTTACCTGGAAGAGTTAAATGTCCAGTGTCATTAATATTTGTATTCTTAAACGTTGCCATTAGCTATCTCTCCATCCGCATGATCCCGAACTTGATCCTGCTTTACCTTTTGGTTCCATTGAGTAACCTCCTTGGAAACCTGTTTCTGTATAATAATTCCATCTCCACGAGATATTATTTTGCGCACCGTTAAACATACCCATCATATACTGGTGATCTTGACCCATGTCAAAGTTTTCTTCACCTGAGTTACCAACCGGTTTAACATATGTTCCTGCGGTTTGTCTTGTGATAAAGTTTGTTCTACGTAAGTTATATCCGCCTGCATAAGACCCTTCATTACCTGCCCAACAGTAATTCAATTTAGACTGGACTGATTTCTGTTGTGGGTGCGCCGATGGCTGTGTTCCGCTCCATGTAGTTTGTGTTTCTGTTGCAAAGTTAAACAAGCGAGAATTGTTTGACCAATAAAACAGACCTTCGTTTTCCCAACTCATTCCCCACATATCAGTAGTTGTGCCTGCAACTTGAGCAAACCCTGTAGTAATAGTTTCTGTGAGCATGTTAAATCTATCTAAACTGCTACCGCCTGACATCCATGCCATGTAGTGTTCTTTAAATACGCCACCGTCGCGCAAACGTCCGCCGTTCATATTACGACTAAAGTTTCCTTGGTACTGTTGTTCTGTACGCATGTTATAGCCAATAATGTAGTTAGATGTAATAACGTGTCCGTTACCTGCTCCAAATATAAAGTGTACGTTTTTACTACATGCACCCCACTGATAGTTAAATGTGCGTTCTAGCGAGTTGTCACCTAAGTTAATAGCAGAATCTGTTACGTGTGTTATGCGGTTAACATTGTTCCATGCTGAGCTCGATTTATATCCACCACACATATAACCATAAGAAATAATTGTTCTTTCTTTAAACGGAAGTGTCATACCTTGCCAGTAACCACTACCTGATTTAAATTCTACCTGTCCAGTGTCACTGTTAATACGCATTGCACCAAATGCTGATTCGTCTAACGGTGACGTTGTATTGTATTTTACAACAACAATACCTGAGCCACCATTGCCGCCGAAGTTATTCGAGTTATAGTGAGAGCCGCCACCGCCTCCACCGCCAGTGTTTGCACCTGCGTTACCACCTGGAGTTTGTGCCCAAGTGTTAGTGCCGCCACCGCCTCCAGCAGCACCGTCATTGTAACCTTGACCGCCTCTAGTAGTTCCGACAGCGCCACCACCACCACCGCCGTTACCACCGTCGCCACCGCGACCATTGTAGCCTGAGGCTCCGCCACCGCCTCCCCAGTATAGAGGTTCTCCTGGGATAATTGCAACTAGTGCTCCTATGCCTCCGTTGCCGCCTTGTGTTCCTGATTCACCTGGGCCTCCGGCGCCGCCGCCACCACCTGGGTACCAGTTACCGTCTGATTCTGCCCAAGCGCCGTCATGACCTTGTGCTCCGTATATAGCTCTACCTCGGTTGCCGCCGCCGTAGCCTGTTGAGTATGCAGGATAATATGCACTTCCTCTACCACCTGATGCACCACCACCTGATGCACCGTCGCCTGCTGGTGCGCCTGATCCATCGTGTCTTGATGCGCCGCCTCCACCGCCGTATGCAATAATTGTACCAAAAGATGAGTTTTCACCGTTAAGACCGGCACGTTGTCCTTGTCCTGCGGGTGCGCCAACACCACCGCCTCCGACTGTTACTGGTATATCAATTCCTGGTGTAACTGGATAAGCAGGGTTGTAAACAACACCACCGCCGCCTCCACCGCCGCCCATATCAGAGCCACCGCCGCCTCCACCGCCGACAACTAACACTTCAACAGTATCAACATTTGCAGGTGGAGTCCAGGTAGTAGTTCCGACATTTGTAAAGTACACAAGCGTTCCTGATGAATCTGCTTTACGTTGTGCAGATGTTCCTACAGGTAACGCTAGATAACCAGTATCGTTAATGGTAGTAGTCTTTAAAATTGCCATTTATTATTATTCCTGTCTGTTAAGTGTATTTATTAATTGTAAGGTTCGCCGCCGATGCCAAAGCGTTGAGAGCAACACATATAGTTATGATGTACTTCGTAATCATCTAATGGTCGATCGTAAACAACAAACAGTGCAACATCATGGTGACCTGTATTACTAAATTGGCCTCTATCTGCTCCACGACTGTTGATTTTTGGGTAACTAACGTGAGTTTGCATTAACTTACCATTTTCGTAATTTGCAGTATCTTCCTGTCTTAGACGTCCATTTATATAGGTTCTTACTCTATTACCGTCATATGTTACCATCGAATGATACCACTCGTTACGTGTTATAGCTCCAGTACTTGACCAAAACCAACTTCTATCAGTTGTTTGCCATGCCCATTGGAAAGTATCAGTGTCGGTTTTTGCTTCCCATGTACTTTCTTTATTATATAGAATATCTTCTGGGCTATTATCAAATTTACGAAATATGCATTCAATTGAATTATATTCTAAATCATTACATACATTTTCGCACTGTGCCATTTGATCGCCATTAAATCGCCAGTATGCTTGTTGTGTTGTACTAGATGTATAAGTAGGGCCGCCAACAAAGTCATAATCTCTATTAGCAACTGGTGCAAGACTTTTCCACCCGAACGCAGTAGATCCGTCCGAACTTGCCGGTACGCTTGCGTCTAAATGTATATATCTATTACCCCAAGCTCTAGGAAGACCTCTGCCTGTTTCTAGATCGAACCAAAACCCTAAATAGTAACACTCGGTATATCCTAAATCAGTGTTAAATCTTACCGCACCGTCTGGCGGATTTGTAGGTCTTTGGGCTGTACTACCACTTGGCAATCTAATATGCCCTGTATCTGCAATAACGGTATTTTTTAACTCTGCCATTGATATATTATCCTAGTTTTTGTTTAATGTCATCTAAATCAGTTTTAAGAGATTTAACTGCTTCAATTAAGTAAGCAGTAAGTTTAGTGTAGTTTACACCTTCTGGTTTTCCAGTGCTGTCCTTTGTAACTAGATTTGGAAGAATTTCATTAACTTCTTCAGCAATTAAGCCTGCTTCGTTTTTACTAGATCCATCTTTACGATCATATACTACACCAACAAGATTTACAATGCTATCTAAAGCATTTTCGATTGGAGAAACATTTTCTTTTAATGTAATACTTGATGTCTCTGTAATTGTTTGTGCTGTAAATGAGCCACCTACATAAACATTTCCGTTAATACCTACACCGCCTGCAACTCTTAATGCACCAGTAGTAGTCGACGAACTGTTAGTAGTTTCGTCAATGAAAACTTGTCCTTTAGTACCTGCACTTGTACTTCTTAGCACAAGACTGTTACCGTTCCCTTCACCGCCTGTTACAATTTTAGCAAACAAATTACCAGTATTAGGTTGGTAAGCAAGATTGTTGTTCGATACTTTAATACCTGCAATACTACCGCTTGATGTGTCAACAAATGCAATATACTGATTATTATTAGATGTTGATGTATCGTTAGTTACTGTGATTGTAGGTGTTGACCAAGACATATTACCGGCGCCATCAGTTCTTAATAATTGACCACTATTGCCGTAACTGTTCGGTAATGAGAACGTTAAATTTGATCCTAGTGTACCATTACTCTTAATAGCTGTCCAGTTCGAGTTATCAGCGTCACCCATTTTAATAAGTCCGCCAGTGTTAACTTGAATATTACCGTTAACTAAAACTTGTCCTGCACCGTTAGGATCGAGCAACAGATCCTCGTCTGCAATAAGAGTAGTGATTGTGTTGTCGATAAGAAGGTTTCTACCTAGTAGCGGATCACCTGTTGTTCCGATTCCAATTCTGCGCATGATAACTCCTTATATTGTTGAGGTTTCTAAACCGTATACTACTACTGATACATCCAAACTGTTAGAAAACACAACTAGTTTCTTACCGGCATCCATTACAATGCCGGTTCTTTCTAGTGTACCGTTAGCAACAAGCGATGTATTATATTCTAAATACTCTGCTGCTGTAGGCGTGTCTGCACTAGCTAGTGCTACTCTAATTGAACGCTGAGTTGTACTTCTGTTACACATACTTAGTGTAACAACAGCAAAAGTGTCAGCTGGTACTTCATACACTGTTGTATTTGTATTAGCTGCTAAATCTGCTGCTCCTAATCTTCCGTTAGCCATTTTCTTTTCTCTCCAATCTTATCTTAAGAAATACTGATATAGTACAGGATAACCAGTTACTGGACCTGTAAAGTTAATATTAGCAGTAATATTTATCGGAAGTCCCGATGCTGTTGTAATAATGTTTGAACCTATGAATATATCACCAGCTGTAATACTGTTAACGTTTAGTGTGGCACCACCGCCACCAATTTGTGCTTCAATATACGCTTTAACTGCTCGCTGTGTTGGTACAACACTGTCACTGTTTGCAGTAAAGAACGGGTCGGTACTAAACTCGTTAACACTTGCAGAGTTACCACCTAGTGTAACTTCACCTAGTGTAAGTTCTTGTAGACCTGCAATGTTAAATGCTTCAGCGTTTAGCGTTGCAACACCTGTCGACTGTTCAATACTAAACAAGTCACCAACTCGGAAGTTACCGTCTTGGTCAGTTGCTGTGAAGAACACGCGACCACCGTCTGCATCAAATGTTTCTTTTGTTTGATCTGGTGCAATTAGTGGATCATTTGGATAGTTAGTTGTAACAAACCCTCCGGTACCAATATCTAGGAAATCGTGTCCTGTTAGACGTACTTGTGAGTAACGAATACGCATTTCTACAGCATCGCCATCTAACGGTGCATCGCCCCTTGTCATTTTTGGAGACACTTGTAAGAAGCCTGTGTAACTACCGTCGTTTGTTCCTAAGAAACTAACAACGTTTACAAGTTTGAAGTATTGTCCAGGCAAGCTAGCAAACTCAATGTTTGAACCAGGAACTGGACGTTCTGTCATTCTTCTTACAGCAATAAACGTACCGTCTTGGAAGAAGTCTGCTTCACCATTTGATCCAGTTTCGTTAACATCAACACTTGCACTTAGGAATCCTGTACCTCTGTTAACAAACGTTGGAGTTGCTAGTGACCCGTCACCAACTCGTACAGTAAACACAACGTCCGCTGTGTTGTTCGGATCTGTAATAGTCATTGTTGGAGGATTATTAGCATCATAACCCGAACCTGGTTCGTTTATTCTGATGTTAAACACTTTTTCGTTTGCAACTGATACACGACCTCTTGCTCTTGCACCTAGTCTTATATCTGCAACTTCACTAGTAGCACTACTTGCTCCTATAGAAACAAATTTACCAACTCTATCTGGATTACCAAATGCAATTGGTCCTGATCCTGTTCCAGTAAATCCTGCTAAGTTAATAGTTGACCAATTGATACCGTCTTCTGAGTAAGAAATTAGGCCGCCGGCTGTATCAGATGCTGCTGCAAACACACCTTGTCCATATGCAATTTGTACATAATTGCCGAACGGGTTAGGTACTGTCATTGCAGTCCAGTTAATGCCATCTAATGAGTATGCGCCTGCTGTGCCTGTTGCTGCAATTGCAACAAATCGACCATTACCCCATGCAATATCTACCCAGTCGTTAGTTGCAGGTAAGTTAGTAGTTGCAAACCATGTAATACCGTCATCTGAGTAAGCAGTTTCGTTTGTACCACTGCGCAATGCAACCCACTTACCTTTACCAGATGTCATACAGTTGTAACCAGTATTTGGAAGTGCTGCACTTGTTAGTGTCCAGTTTTGACCGCCGTCATCCGAGTATACTACATCAGTGTCGGCACTGTTAATAAGAACAAATCGGTTAACACCTGCACCTAAGTAGTTAAACGCAATACTCATTGTGCCTGTTGTTGTTAACCCTCCTGGAAGTGCATATGTGTTCCAATTAGCACCATCATCTGAGTATGCAACATTTGAATTGTTTGTACCTGCAACTAGTACTCTGCTTGTCTTAAACAACGAACTTCCGTCATTTATTAGTCCACTAGCTAGGGTTGTATATGATCCTGCCGGTAGAGTAGTAGTTGCCCAATCTACACCATTTAATGATGTAGCAGCTACGTTAGTTGCACTTGGTGCAATAAACAAGCCTTTGAGACCTATACCTGTGAAGTCAAAGTCTACAATTTCACCATTATCACCTACTGTTGTAACTGTAATAGTAATATTGTTTGCAGGTTCCCAGCCGCCAACATCTGTGCCTAGAAGTATAAGTTCATCTAAACGTGCATATCCTGTACCAGCGTTATTAATTGAAACATAGTACTTTTCACCGATTCTGTCTACATCAAATGTAGCATCTGCACCAGTGCCGCCTTGCCATATAGTTACACCAGTGTACTGTGCCGACGTTTCAAAGTACAAAACATCATTATAATCGTTTTGACCTATTACTCCAGTAGTTGTACTTGTAGCTGGTGCTGAGAAACTAACAGCTGGTTCAATCTGGTATGTTGATGTTGAGTTAGGAGCAAGTATCGATGTACCTTTAACAAAGTGATCCCACCCTGCGTTACCTTGATCGTCAAGTACTGTTGCAATCTTTGTACCTGCATCGTATGTATCAATAATACCGTATTGGCCTGCTCCTGCGCCACCTGTAATAACAATTTTCATGCCAGGATACGCCGAACTCAGGTTACCGTCTGTAGCAGCAAGTGTAATTTGTGTTGTAGTACCTTCTTGTGCAGTGTTTGACACTAATAAATATCCGTCACCGCCGGCATCGTCAACTTCTTGATCGTCGATGATTCTAACTTGGAATACTGCTCCATCACGGAACTCGTCACCGATAATTTCTTCATCAACACCTGCACCAAACACACCAAAGTCAACTTCAGTGTAGTTGTTACCTGCATGAGTAAATTCAAAGTTTAATAGTGCGCTTTGATCAGTAACTACGTTTCCAACTGTTGCATTGTACTGTGTTCGGTTGTCAACAATTGCTGTTACTGGAGTTTCATCTGGATCAACACCTTCTGCGACTGAACCAAATGTACCGTAAGAGTTGTTACCGTTTGTAGCACGAGCTCTACCACCTGTTTCACACAAGTAACCAATGTGTGAGTAGTAAGTAAACACTGATACCATCTCAGCACGACCGTTTTGCGTTAACCATGCGCCAATGCCGTCACTAATAACTTGAGTAAAGTCGTTTGACACCATTGAGTCGTTGCCGCCGTTGTGCAATGATCCGTCAATCTTCTGACCAACTGCACCGTATCCAAATGTAGTACAGTTTTGTACATATGGAGAACGTGCTGTAATCCACACACGCTCGTCGTCTGGTCCCCAACCTGGATCAAGCGATGCATAAGCACCTGCTGTTGGACGACTTGTGCCGTTTGCCGAAGCAGGAGTTAAATCACCGTATAGTCCTTCCATAGTTTGTAGACGTAAGCCTGTACCGTTACGTAAGTAGTAGAAATCTTCTTCTTGTGAACCAACTACGCTGTTAATGTAGTAACGTGCTGCAAGTTTTGATTTGTAGTTTGCAGGTACTATTAATTTAACACCGTTAGTATATTCTCTACGGTAGTTAGGTGCCCATACCATATCCCATTTCATTCCGTCTACAATAGCGTTTAAGTCACGCTCACACAATGCAGTATTATAATTGTAGTTACTTTCTACAGTCATTGTTCCAGTATCGTCTGCTTGTGTAAGTGCTGCTCCGCCAATAGTTGAACTAATAGTAAATTCTGTTGCACTTAAGATATCTTTTACATAATAAACGGTGTCAGCAGCCAAAGAACCAATTGGAGTATCACCTGTAAAGATGATTTCCATGTTCTGGGACAGCCATGCAGTTGAAGTAATTGTAATCGAACTTGTAGTAGAAGTTGTAGCAGTAACTTCGTCTTTAAAGTACTCGTCTACAAACGCCATAGCTTCTTTTGCAATAAATGTTTTGTTAAGCTCTAACATTCTTACTGCTGCGTAGTTGTCAAAGTCAGCTACTTGAGTATTACTACCTTCATTACTTCCGCCGAATATAATGTCATTTGTTAATCCAAATGTTGCATCAACTTGTGCTTGAGCACTTGCTTCTGATACTTGAGCCCTTAATAGCTGTCTTATATATTCGTTTGTTGCTAGTGTAGCAGCTTTTTGATCGCCTGTTACTTTATTGCTTGTTCTTCTTAGATATGCATGTGCTGCAATATGACTTGCAAAAGTAGTGCCTAGTGCAAAGTCATATTTTGTAGCATCAAGAAGCAATACTATATCTCTAGTACACTTTGCAGTATCGTAGGTTAGATTTGGGAAGTTAGTGCTAATAAATGCAGGAACATCAATAGCTACAAGTTGCGCTGTTAGAGCATCTATTGTATCAATATCTGCTTGAAGACCTGCGCTTATACCAGTAAGACTTGGGTATGTAATATTCACTGTGGCGCCATCTACTAGAGTAATAATATCGTCCATTAGATCTGCTACTACTGTTGCACTAGAAGCATTACCCGAAGTACCGCTAATTTGTGTGCCTGTACCGTAAGTCGGAGTAACAGTTATATCTCTACCAATTGTTTGTACAATTTCTTTTAAGTGAGCATACGCTGCTAATGTTGCAACTTTTTGCGGACTATCAGCATTTACATCATCAATACTTCCTTCAAACGCTGCATCGCCTGAGAAGCGAATTCTTGTTATTGATTTTTCAGCGATAAATGTGTATGTGTAAGACCCGCTTGCAGTAATTTCAACTGCTGTTGCTAATGAATCTGCACTTCCTACGTTAGTTGCATCAACAGTTAAAGTACCTGCTGTACGTATTGCATCAAACTCTATAGTGTAACTTTCGCCTGGTGCAGTTACAATAGTCTGACTAATCGATCCTGCTGCGCCAGTAATTTTTACTCCTGCGCCGCCGGTAATTTCCCATGTTGGATCTTCGTTAGAGTCTAAACTAAATGTCCAATCTGTTGCAGCAGTAAAGTCACCGTTAGTTACAAGATTACCACCGTTATTTACTGCTGCTCCTGAGAAGTAAGCACTACCAGCAGTGTGACTTGCCCAGTTGCCGCCGTAAGTTAAGTCGTATGCTAATGCATCAATAATATGGCCTACGTCTGCTCTACAACGTGTTCTTGAGTACTTTAATGTTGGATATTGATCTGCAATATAGCCAATAATCTCTTCTTTAATAAAGTCTCTGTTTGCAATTAATAAGTTTCTGTGATATCCATTTTCAGATGCTGCTAAGTCTTCTGCAAGTGCTAGAGATTTAATAGCATCAAAGTTTTCACCTACTCCCCAGTCAATTCTAGTACGAATCATTCTTGCTAAACGTTGAGTAGCTTCTGCTTCTTCGTCTTGTGCAACTGGCCATGATGATGTTTGTAGTTCAGTATTTCCTGCCGTAGGAGTTACACTGACACCTTTAACAATATCGCCAATGATCGATTCTACACGCTCAAGAGCTTTCATACTAAACGGAGTATCTTTCTTAGCAGTTAGGCTTCCTTCTAACTGATAAGTGTAATCATTTCTACTAATCTTAGACGGAAGAGTTCCAGTTGGTCTTCTTGGAGCAACTGTTACAGAACGTAGTTCGTCGCCGATTACACATGTTTCTGCAGGAACAATAATCGGTAGTACTTCTTGATACTTACCAGTCGATACTTTAATTAGTACGTTTCTAATAATTCTTCCAGGAATTGCGCTGTCGTCGCCTGCTGTAATTGTATCTGTAATCGGTTTTACTAAAGACACAATTTCAGCATATACGCCGGCTTCAGAAGTTATTGAACTATCAAACCATTGATCAATAATTGCAGTTGAATTATCACCGTTAGCTACTTGATAATTAACATCTGGCACTTCTTGATTTAATACGTCTTGAATTACTGTTAAGCCATAGTTAATAGCTGCAACAGTTTCTTCATCTTGATCTTTTACATAAACCTGTGCTGCATCGTTAGCATACTTTAGTGCTGCTTCACGAGTACGAACGTTGCCGCCGTGTGTAATATCCCAAATGACTGCATCAATGATAAGACCCATGTCTCTACCACATTTTGCACTATCGTAGTCCATTCCAGTTGAGAACGGAGCAATGTTTCCAGCAATTTGTGCATCAACAAACTCTACAATTTCACGTTGAATAAACAAGCGGTTATTTTCTAAAAGTCTTCTTGCATTTGGATTCTTAACACCGTTGTCAACTTGTTGACACGCATATCGGATTGATTTCCACGGTTTGTCAATTGTACGTCCGTATGCTGGAGCAAGTTTATCAGCACCGTGTGTAGCAACATAATAAACATCGTCAGCTACACCTAAGTACGCCCATTCCGGAACAGAATCAGAACTTACTTTTAGTACCTGACCTTCTTCACCGATAGGTAATCTAGTAGGACCTGCGCCTGCATAGTAAACCATATCACCTTTTGTAGTTAAGACGTTTGTTTCTGCACCTATAGTAAGAATATTCCAGTAGGTACCAGTAATATCTTGATCAGGACGAGAATTTGCTGCGCCACTAACTTGTGGAATTTGAGTAGAACCGTCGTCTTGTTCTGACAAGTGGCCTAATACACAAATATATGCGTTATTGTTAAATCTTACAATGTCGCCTAATACATATTCTTGATCGTCGGCCCAATCTGCTCTCCAACGTAAGCCACTATTTAATCTTGTCCAGTAAGCTGTTTCTGTCGGAGCTTGATCTTGATGATCCTGGATACATAGGTATGTATAACCACCGTAACGTACAACTTCGCCTACACGATAATCTTGTAGTGTTGAATCTTCTTGCCAGTCGCCTAAGAAGCGCATACCTTGTGTAAACACTTCCCAATCAGCAGTTTCAGTAAATGGGTTCTTTTCTGAATTGTTTGTTTTAGCAATGTATTGATTACCGCCGTAACGTACAATGTCACCTGGTTGGTAAACTCTGTATGTTTCCCAGTCTGATTCGAATTGGAACCCTCTAACAAATTGCTCCCAGTTTACTTCGTCATCGCTAAACAAACTAGTAGCAGTATGAGCACCTGTACAAATCCATAGTGCAGCACCATACTGTACAACATCGTTAACTTTATAACGCTCGCCAACTGTCCATGTTTGCTTATATTCTATACCTTGGTTGAATATATCCCACTTTGCTTGGTCAAGTTCTAGACCATCTGAATCAGTTGCAGCTGATGTATGCGGAGTATTACATACGTATGTTGTGCCGCCGTATTTTACAATATCGTTAGCTTTGTAGTAAGTGTCAACATTCCAGTTGCCTTTCCAGTCTAAGCCTTCAGCAAATAAGTCCCAATTTGCTTGATCGTTTTCTAATAGTGATGAATCAGATGTATGTACTGCATTAGCAATGTAAAGTCTTGCACCGTAAGATACAATATCACCGTATACATAACCTGTATCAGGAGTCCATGATCCTTTCCAAGTCTGACCGTCACTTACTAAGTTCCACTTAGGTGGAACAACTTCAAAGTCTGTGAAGAAGTCTGCTGCTGCTGTATGTCCGATTACACAGATATAGATTCTGCCGCCAAATCTTACCACGTCATCTTTGTAATAAGAAGTGCCTGTACTCCATGCATCTTTCCATACAAATCTAATTCTACCAAGTTTAAATTCTGCCATTTGTTTTACTCCGCCGTTACAGTATTTATTTGTTTTACAATGCTATTAGTTTTATTTCATACTTTCATCAAAGTTTCTAAAATATAACATTTGTTGTACCCAAGATCCTTGAATTCCAACATCATTTCCGAACGCATCTTGCCCTTGAATATCAACATGATTACCAAATTGAAGTCCTGCGCCTGTATTACTTGCAATTAAGTTGTCTTCTGATCCTAAGAAGATCTGACCTGCTATAATTGCGTTAATTTCTAAGTCCGAACCACCAACACTTAGTCTATCTGCAAGGAATGTTGCAATAGCTCTTTGTGTAGGTACAACGTTGTTACTATCAGCAGCAAACGTTGGGTCTGTTGAGAATTCGTTAACAACAGCACCTGATCCACCTAATCTTACACCACCTAGTGCTAGCTCACTTAGACCATCTAAGTCAAAGAACTGAGCACTAATAGTAACAATACCAGTTGCCTGTTGCACACTAAACAATTCCCCTGCTCTAAAGTTACCATCTTGGTCTGTACTTACATAGAAAACTCGTCCGCCTGCTGTTTCGTAAACTTCATTTTCTGGTGCTGCTGTAAAGAAGTTTCCGCCTGCATATATTTCAGGATAGTTAGTTTCTATAAAGTTTCCTGTACCAATATCCAAGAAGTCGTGTCCTGAAATACGACATTGTGAAAAGTTTTCATTAATAATAACTTCTGAATCGTGTACTAGATCGTACTCTGTTCTAATTCTAGGCGATATTTGGAATTCAACTAATCGTGTACCGTTACCAGTTCCGTCGTCGCCTAAATCAATAACTTTTGCTGTTCTAAAGCTCTTAAGATCGTCCGGATCGTCTGTTGCTGGTTCTGGAATAATTGAGAATAGCAACTGCGAACCTAAGTCAGGAACTTTAGGCAAACCGTAAATCTTAACTGTTGTTGATTCTGGTATAAAGTCAGCGTATCCGTCACCTATAACAGTTACAGTTGTAGTGTTAGTACGATAGCCATTACCTCTATTAATCCAAGTAGGAGGAGCAATAACTCCGTTACCTACTCTATTCTCCCAACCAACTGCTGCTGTATGTACATTATCAGTTACTGTGAAGATTGGAGGATTGTCTACAGAATATCCACTACCGCAATCAAGTATTTTAAATGTATTAAACGTTCCTACGCCTGTAATATCTGCACGTACTTTAGCTCTACATCCTGTTTGCACTCGAACAATTCCACCAAGTGGTTCTTCTACTGAACCTACTGTCCAATAACCTACTCCATTTACAACACCAAATCCAAGGCCGTGCCACTGCCTGCTTACATCAAGTGCTCTGCCTGCCCAATGGAACCCGTCTTCTGACGTTGCACAGAAGTTAGTATTATAGCCATCTAAGTCGCCGCCAATCGGTTGTAGACCTGAGTCACAAATTGCAAAGAATACACCCTGAGCATATTTCATGTCTACCCAACGCATAACTGTTGAGCCGTCTGCACTTGGCATATCTTCGCCTTGAACCCAATTATCTCCGTCAAAGCTGTAAAATACTTCGCCGTCTTCGCTTACTATAACAAATCTGTTATTACCGTGTGCAAGACCTGCCCAAGTAACATTTACAATATTTAATAACGGAACAACTGCTGTAGTCCAAGTTACTGCATTTGAACTTTGTGCTACAACTCCATCGTTTGCACTTACAACAACAAACTTTCCTGCACCGTATGTAATTGCTTGCCATTGACTTGTAGTTGAGTCACCAGTTGCATCATCTGGAATGCTTGATGTTGTCCAGTTTTCACCGTCAGTTGATATTGCAACTGTATTAGAGTTTTCTGCAATTGCAACAAATTTTCCTTGTGCAAAAGTTAAGTCGATCCAGTCTTCAATTGCAGGCAATGTGGTAGAAGTCCAAGTTACTCCGTCTAAAGAATAAGCGCCTTCGTCTGTTCCTTTTGCAATTGCAACAAAACGATTGTTTCCGCCACGTACCTTAACCCAGTCTCTAAATACAGTGTTAGGAAGTGTCGCTTCGCTCCACGATGTTGCATCATCACTATTTAAAACAAAGTTAGGTGATGCAATTGCAACCCACTTACCACTACGTCCTACACCTGTAGCAACAACTTCAAGTATACTGTTTGAACTATCGTCTGATACTTTTGATACTTTAATAGTTAAATCGTTTTCAGGTGAGTTGCCACCTAATTGTGATCCTAAAATATTAATAGTATCACCTACTGCATAGCCTAAGCCTCCGTCTACTATTGTAACATCGTAACTTAAACCATTTTTAACAATATCAAAGAAAGCATTTGCTGGTTCTAATCCATCTTGTCCTTCAACTACTCCTGAGCCAGGCTCGCCTTCAATATTTTCAAATGTAAATGTTGTGTCACTGAATGCAATATCGATAATCAGTCTCGAATTAGGCAAGTTGTATGCAGCTGATGTAAATCCAGGATGAGAAACTTGAATCCTCGGTTCTATACGGTATTGTGTATTAGTAGCAAGAGTAGCTTCTATAGCTGTTCCTGGAATTATATGATCCCAGCCTGCTGTGTTTGTACTATCTTTATAAACTGTAACAATCTTATTACCTTCGTCGTATGCTTGTACATATCCGAACTGTCCGGTACCTGTACCACTTACAATATATATTCTACAACCTAGTATTTCGGCTTCAGTTGCTGTTTCACCTGCTGCAAGTTGTATTGTAGTAGCACTGCCGTCTCTTGCTTGGTTTTGTGCTACAAAGTAACCTACACCACCAGTGGATCCAGAATCTTCAGGATTTACTAGTCTAGACTGGAATAACGCACCATCTCTAAATTCTTCAAAGACTACATCTGCATCAACACCTGCACCTGTAATAGTTGCAGTTGCTTCAGTAAAGTGTTCGCCGCAATGTTCCCATTCTATTAATGAAATTTCGTCTGCAAACTGTCCAGCAAATACACTAGTTACAACAGGATCGTTATCTCTGTTGAATACTTTTGCTTGTATAGGTGTTTCGTTTGGATCGATACCGTCTGCAATACTACCAAAACGTCCGTAAGAGTTGTTACCGTTAGCAGCACGAATAACACCGCCTGCTTCAGCAAAGTATCCCACTTGATTGTAGTAGGTAAACACCGAAACAAGTTCTGCTCGAGCATTGTGACTGACCCAGGCGCCAATGCCATCACTTAGTACTTGTGTAAAGTCGTTTGATGTCATAGACTTTAGACCACCGTTGTGTAATCTTCCGTCAATTCTCTTACCAGTACATGCTGTTCCGATATTTGTAACACCTTGTAAATATGGAGAACGCTGTTTAATCCATACACGTTCATCATCTGGGCCCCAACCTGGATCAAGTGCAACATATGCACCTGCTGTCGGACGTTGGTAAATATCGTACACACCAGGAGGATTAAGTCTACCATTAAGACCTTCACATGTCATATTGCGCAAACCGGTAACGTCTCGTACACGGAACATGTCTGATAAATTACTGCCGTTAACTGCGTTTGAATAGTGTTCTGCTGCTAGAAGTGTTTTGTAATTTCCTTCGTATCTTAAATCGTAACAAAACGCTCGATACATTTCTCGCAACATGTCACTAATTCTAGTATCTGTATAAAGTTTGTTTGGATAGTTTTCAGCTGTCCATGCTTGTGCTTCTGCAACAATGTAATCTATTAATGTTTCAAGTCTTGAAGCAATACGTCTACGTTGCGCATCGGTTGTTAATGTATTTGTACTAACAATATCTAAATTAATATCGCCTGAACGAGTTCTAAAGTCAACTTCATCTATAAATATTTGTTTAAGACCGTCAACAATGCTAACCTCTTCAAGTCCTAGTACAGGATTTCCTTTTGGTTGTGTTGCAGTATTTCCTGTTGATCTAACAGCATCATTATTCTGAAATAAATCGAAAAGAATACTAATAATATGATCATTTAGCTCAGTTAAGTATTCAAATTCATTTTGATACTCTGCAATAGGAGAATTTGCTACTATTGTTGTAGAACGTAATTCGTCGCCCATAACAACTGTTCCTGCAGGAACACTAATAGGACAAATTTCTTCAAAACGCCCTGCGTTAACCTTAATTTTAACAGGAGAATACGGTCTAAAGTTATCTTCAACATACTCAGTAGCATACTTCACAGTTCTAAATGGACGTTGCTCAGTACCGTGTCCAGGTAAGTCAACGCCTTCTTTAGCAACATAAACTACATTTGCACTGTTTAACCAAGTTTTCCAAAATACGTCTTGTTCTTCTGTAATAGATAGTAATTGATCAGTTTCTCCAATCGGTACATTAGTTGATCCAATTGTAGAACCGTCGCCTACGTTTTGTCTTGACAAATTATATGTTAACAAATCACCACGTGCAGTAAGTCCCGATGGCTCGCCAACTTGTACTAGTTCGTCCCAGTAGTAATATCCGCTACCGTTATCGCCTGGAAAATTATTACCAGTACTTTCGTGATACTCGTTACATACATATGCTGCACCAAAGTGATAAACAATTTCGCCTACATTATATTCTCGACCTTGTACCCATGAGCTACCCCAAGTTTTACTAGGTACTATTAACTCCCATGCAGTAGTATCAATATAGTCCATTGTAGAGCCATCTTGTTCTACACCGCCTATAGTAATAAGGGCCATGTAAAGTTCGCCGCCGCGTTCTACGATATCACCCGGATTATAAATTGCTGTTTTAGACCACTCTCCTCTAAAGTTGTAACTGTATGCAAGTTCTATCCAATTATTAGTAGAATCTTTTTCTTGAGCAGGTTGGTCGTCAATATTATCTTGATTAGCAAAATATAAGTAGCCACCGTAACGTACAATGTCACCTTGTTGATATTGTGTTGTTGGATTCCATTCGCCGTCGAACTGAAAGCCCGGTAACTCTATTTCAAAGCTATCTCTGTCAATTGCATCTTCACCACTAGTATGTGTTTCAGTTGCTTTCCAAATAGATCCGCCGTATAATACTAGATCATTTTTTCTATATAATGTAGTTGGTGTCCATACACCTGCATATTCAACACCGCTGTGGAATACTTCCCATGCAATATCAGATGTTACAGTTAATGTAAATAATCCGCCCATATTACCATGGTAACGGCAGTAGTAATAAATTTCATCAGGTGCGTCTGCTGCAACTGTAATATGAATCTGTCTTGTCTTTACAATAGGATTGCCAATTTCGTCAACGTCATTATCAAAGTTTGCAACATACTGTTGTTGCGATACTTCGATGCCATCTAAGAAATATGTTACACCTGTACTATAAACTGTGCCGCCTTGAAGAGTACCGTCTTCAGTCTCGCTTAACAATAAAGGATGCAAAGTATCATTAAACGTTGAGTTAGAAAGATCAGTTTGATCAAGGATATAAGTTTTTCCTTTTCCTAAATCTAATTCTGCTTGAGGAATTCCGTTAATAGCAAAAACACCCATAACATTTTCGCCAGCAGGATCATCAACAACTGTAACTGGCAGAGTACTAGGAGTAGTTACTAAGTTGTCTTCAAGAAACAGTCCACTTACATGGTTTTCGATACACTTGTATACAATACCGTTATACTTAACTAATGCACCTTTAGTGTAGTCTGTGCTTGTTTCCCAATCTGTAGTAAATTTAGTACTTGCTGCTAATATATCCCAATCTGCTTCATTGTCAACAAAATTTGCAGCAGTATGGCCATTATTACAAACCCACAATGCACCATCTTTAACAACAATATCGTTTACGTTATAAATGTCTCCACTTGTCCATGTGCCTTTAAATGAACGACCGTCTGTCATAATGCGCCAGCGCGGTTGTGGTTGTGGAGGGTTAGAATTAGGTAATGTTGCATTTAGGTCGTTACCAAATGCTGCGTCTGCTACGTGTCCTTCTAAACAAACATAACTTGTACCGCCTACACGTACAACATCATCTCGTTTGTATTCAGTGCCTGTAACCCAGTCACCTCTCCAAATATATTTAAATCGTTCTAACTTAAACTCTGCCATTTATATTTCCTTTAGTATCCTGGGCCTGCTGGAACAACATTAATGTCGTTTGGTTCGTCACCGTATCCTGGTGAGCTTGCTCCTTCTGGGTAAGTGTATGCTTCTGAAATTCGTTGTACAAATTGTCCTGTGCCAGGTTCAACGTAGTAAAGTAAACTCCTAGCATCCCATTTAATTTGTTGATATCTTAAATTGTCGTATACAATATTATGGTCAATATCGATGCCTTCTAAAAAGTCAATACCTTCCTCAAAGTCAGGGAAGTTTTCCACACTTGGTCCTAGATCGTTTATAATAGTTACGTTTTCGTCACCACCTTGCATTTGGTCTACACGCACTAGAAACAACTCGCCATCGTCATTTCTACGTAATCCATAAAAATATCTTTTAATAAAACCCGAAGATATTTGTTCAGGTGTTGTGCCTATAAAGTGACTCATTATGCAACCTCCACGTAACTTATGATAACATCTATACTGTCATCTAAACTTGATTGTACCATTATTTTATTATTGGCACCAATAATTAATTTTTCACCAGTTGCTACTGCTCTTAAACTTGTGTTTGCAGGTAACAGTGTTTGTCTTAAATAATAACCTGTTACACTTGTATCATCTTGAAGAAGAATATCTACATATACAAATGAATTTGTTAAGTTAGTTAAACTTAAACCGATTACAGTAGCACGTTGATTATCTACAGTTTCATAAATGTCAACTGGTTTAGTTCCTACGCTTTTTACTACTTTGTTTTTAAATAATGTTGCCATATCTTATCCTAATGCTAGCACAATTTCAAATGCAATGTCTTCTGCTTCTTTTCTACTAATACCTGAATCGGTACCTGCGACAGATACCCAAGCTGATCCGTCATATACTTCTACCCTTGACAACTCAGTATTAAAACGAGTCATACCAGTTTCAGTATAAGCAAGCAACGGTCTAGAAATGTTGTCACCTGTTGGAAGCACAATTCCATATGTTCCGTCAAATCTTACATAACCGTTATCTGTGTTTACAAACTCTGTAACACTATTAGGCACAATATTTGTAATTGTATTGTTACTAAATGCATGATTCTCAAAGATAACACTACCAGTGCCGTTTGCTACTAACTCAAGATCTGTATTTGTATTAGTAGTACTTATCACATTGCCGTCAATGGTAATCTCTTCTACGGTTAGCTTTTTAGTGTTTAATCTTTCACTATCTAAATCTGCAATTAAAGTACCTTGGCTGTAAAATCTTATTACACCGTCGTTTGCGCCTTCAGTAAGTTCAGCAGTAACTCTAGTGTCACCATCTAAGTCTTGTAATCCTTGTAATATAATCCAGTTACTACCGTTATATCCTTCAAACCTATTTAAGCTAGTATTATAACGAATTTGTCCTAATGCAGGCGTTGGTCTTTCTTCTGTGGTTCCAGTTGGAATTCTTAATGCGCCTGTTGCATCGATAATTACATTTTCTGATCCAGGGTCAATTACAAAGTCTTGTGTTGTAGTAATTGTTGATTCGTTAATTGTAAAGTCGTCAATAATTACTGCACCTGTTCCTGATGTGCGTAATTCTAAATCTGAATTAGAAAGTGTAGTAGTAATATAGTTATCATCGATTAAAATGTCGCCTGTACTAAACCTGTTTGCAGTAACAGTTCCTGTAGCAGCAATATCGTTAACAGACAATGTTTGACCAATTGTTAAGTCGTTAGTAATTACAACATCGTTATATGCAATTTCAATTATGCCAGAACCGTTTGCACGTAATTCTAAATCACTGTTTGATAGTGTTGTTTCGAGTACGTTTCCTGCAATTTGTATATTTTCAAATTGCATTGCACTAGTAACATTAACTGCACCGCTTACTGTTAGATTTCCTGTAAGATTATAATCACCAGTTTGTTCATAATTTCCAACGTGTACAATATCGCCTTCGACGTTTGTATCTTTTAAATTAGTTGTACCGTTAACAGTTAAATCTTGTTCGATAGTAACATTGTTAGTAGGTACAAGTATTTCGCCAGTCCCGTTAGCACGTAATTCTAAATTCGAGTCACTTGTAGTTGTAGTAATGTAGTTGTCATCAATTAAAATATCGCCTGTGCTAAATCTATTTGCAGTAATAGTACCTGAACTCGAAATATCACCTGTAGTAATTGTTCCTGTTACTTCTAGATCATTATCAATAACAACATCGTTATTAGGAACAATAACTTCGCCTGTGCCATTTGCACGTAGTTCTAAATCTGAATTAGAAAGTGTAGTAGTTAGTACATTGCCATCGATATTAACATCTTCAAACTGTGTTGCACTTGAAATTGTTACTAAACCGTTAACAGTTAAATTACCAGTTTGTGTAGTATTACCAGTTTGTACTGTGTCACCTACGTGTGTAATTGTGCCTGTAATGTTAGTG
>Ga0102948_1000061_pt1 | contig 36582 bp, 35 predicted proteins | sample SalPonA_A_H2O_MG_FD_78211 | JGI IMG/M metagenome (GOLD analysis project Ga0102948, IMG submission 78211) | Water microbial communities from South San Francisco under conditions of wetland restoration - Salt Pond MetaG R2A_A_H2O_MG | ecosystem: Environmental > Aquatic > Non-marine Saline and... | reverse complement strand
TCTCTTTTAATTTTAAGAACAATTCCTTTTTTTTATTTCTTTTTAATAATTCCATAAAAATATTTTCTTCTGCATATATTCTATATTTGTTAAATTCTTCAATAGTATATTCTTCAAAATCTAAATCTTCTTCAACAGTATTTTTTTCCATTGAAGATTGTATCTTAGATATTATTAATTCTTTATCTTTGTTCTCTAATTCTTTATCTTTGTTCTCAATGATAAAACTTTTTTGATGAGAATTATATCTATTTATTTTGTTAGATATCCAAGAAAATGTTTGATTAACCATTAAATATTTATTAAAGAAACCTTCTTCATTCTCATTTTTGGAATTATTAAAATATTTTTCCAAATCTTTTTCTAATAACTTTGAGTTATATTTCAATACAAAATCAACCAAAAGACCAAATAAACCTTCTCTATATTCTTTATTTCTACTGAAACCTATTTTAAGTGCTGTTTCCAAATTATTAGAAAGACTATTATTTATTTTTTTTCTTTTTTGATTTGATTTTGAATATTCAATAGAACCCAGTTCTCTTGCAGAAACTGTTGATAATATTTCTATTTCTTCCTCTAAACTTATTCCAAAACCTTCTTCTATCATTTCAATAAGTTCTAAATTAGTATCATTTTTTAATATTTCTTGTAATTTTTTATCTATTTCTTCTCTTAATGTAGGAAAATCTTTTCCTATATGTTTTTCTTTTTTGATTTCATTGTATTTTTCAATAATTGTTGGTACAAAATGAGATAGAACTTCCATTGAATAATCACTTCTTTCTTTTAATTCTATATCTTCACTTAATTCTAATTCTCCTATTAGTTCTTCAAAACCATTTATATCTATTCTTTTAACAAAATTCTTCAATTCTTTAAGAGTATTATTTATACCTAAATTAGATTTATTTGTTGGACTATATGTATTTACTTCTGTATATTCTGTTATTGAATATTTTCCCAATTCATTATATGTATTTTGTGCTAAAAACATAAATGAATTTAAATATCCTTGTATTTTAGTTTTCTCATTTTCTATATTTAGAAATTTATCTTCATTTTTTGTTGAAGTATTGTAATGTTGGTAAAAAGAGATTGAATACAACTCATTTAATTCTTTTGTTAATTCTTCTTTTGGAGTGTTATCAACAATATTTTCCCATAATGTTGTTTCATTATTCTTTCCACCATGTTTTTTTGATACATCATTAAAAACATTAGAAAAATTAGTTATATCTAAATCTTTTTCTTTTAATGTTCTTCTAGTTTGAACTAATAATCCTAAATGTCTTGTATCTTGCGTTCCTTCCATTTTATTATCAACAAACTTATTTGCCATACCAAAAGATAACTTATAGGTATTTGGATTATACATAATAACATCTGGTTCACCACCAGTTGCTTTGTTAAAAGTTAATTGTTGACCATTGTTTTTAATTTTACCATTAGTTTCTTTGTTTCTTTGTTTCTGTTCTTTTTCATTTAAAAATATTTTAGGTAAACCTAAATATTTAGTTCTATTTTCATTAATTTTTTCCTGTACATATCTTTTTTGTTCTTCAATAGTAGGTAATAGTTTTAATTCTTCTAATTCTTCTTTTGTTGCAATATCTTCTTGCCAAACTCTATACCAAGTACCTTCTTCTACTTTTTCATTTAATGCTTTGTCACTTATACTTTTATTTATTTTATTAAAAATAAAAGATAATTCTAAATGTCTTAATTCATTTAATATTTTACAATCAATAGATGTTTCTATACATATATCTAATTCTTTTTGACCTACTGATAATTTATTTACTATTTCATTAATAATACTATCTAAATCAGTCTTGTCTAAATCTAAAATAGTTTCAACCATGTTTTCATTTTGTAAATACTTAATAATTCCAGTCTTGTCTAATTGTTGAAATGTCTCTATTAATTTCTTTGACATTTAAGTTCCTTTATCTTTAAAAACAAAATTATTTTCAATTATTTTATTTATTATAACATAATAAACTTAATTTCTTTTTAGATAGAAAACTAAAAAAAAATGAAAAGAATTTTGTTTTAAGAACTGATTTTCTATTATTTGAATATAATATGAGTAATAAGAGGTGAGATATTCTTCCTAATATAGGGGAATAATCTTAACTTTTATAAAAATTCAAATAAAGAGACAAGACAATGGAAATAAGTTCAAATTTTAATTCAATGTCAACATATAATCCATTAAATAGAAAAATTAATGAGAATGTTGTAAAATTGAATAATGAAGATAATAAAATGGAAAACCAAAAAGTTGAGAATCAAAGAGTTGAAGTAAAAAAAGATGAAGAAGTACAAGTAAAAAAAGTAGAAATAGAAAAAGAAGTAGTTCAAGAGAAAGCAAAAAGCAAAGTTAAGATTCAAGCAGAGATTGATCAAAAAGTTGCAAGATTGGCTTTTGAGTTAAACAATAAAGTTGCTGCAGCGGATTCAGAGATAGAAGGTAGTCTAGTTTTTTCATTAATTAAATATTAATAAAAAATAATTAAATTCATTATTACAAATGTGTAGTTGTTGAATATTTTAGTATTCAAAAATAATAATAATATAAATTATTAAACAACAATAAATTATATTATAAAAAGAGTAGCTAAAAAACAATTTTAAAAGTTATTTTCAGAGAAATAAAGTGTAATAAACAAAAAAAAGTTTATTCAAAGTTTAAAAGACATAAAACCAAGAAGTAATAAAAAATATAGGTAGAAGTAATAAGATAAGTATTTAAAAGTATTCTAATTATTTCATACCTGTATAGTATGTTGGGTTTTTATCTATATACTCATTTTTTATTTCTACACTCTACAAAAAATACTCTTTTTTTTCATTTTCCCTATTTTTTCTATTTTTTGATAACCAATATCAAAAATAACTTTTTCCTTCTTCAAAAAAATTTTACAACTTTTTTATTTTTATCTTTTTGATTTCTATTATCAAAAAAAATATTTTTTAATTATAATTTTTGATAATTTTATCTTAAATAATTTTTGGTTGTTCTAACTTCTTTTTTAATTTGTTCTGTTAAAATTGATTGTTCTTTTTCATCTATATAATTTTCTTCTAAAATATTTTTTGTTAGTTTTTCAATTTGTTCTTGCAATTCTATTTCCATTTTTTCTGGTAAAATTTCATAACCTCCTTTTTTTAATAATTTTATTTGATTTTCTACAAGTTTTTTATTTTCAACATTCTCTTCTAAATATTTAGAAACTAAAAAATTAGCAAGGTTTTCTTCTTTTTCATTATTTATTTCTTTAACTAAGTTATATTTTTCATTTTCTAATAAATCAGTCATTAGTTTCTTTTTTTCTTCTTGTAATTTATCCTTTTCTTCTTGTAATTTTTTGTTTTCTTCTTCTCTAACAAGTCCATTGTTTTTTTCTTTAAAAAATTTCAATGAAGTAAATATTGCTTTTGAATTCCTAGAACTTGTTTTACCTAAGAACTCTTCAATTATATTGTCTTTCTCATAAATTGGAGTATTACCTATAATTATTTTAATTAATTCAATTAGTTCTATTTTTTCATTTGGAGTAAGTTCTTCTTTATCATATTTTCCTAATAATAAATGTAATAGACCTTCTATAAGAGCAAGTCTTAACTCTCCACTTTGATTTAAAATAATAAATTTCATTAAAAAACTATCCATTTCTTCAATAGTATCTTTTTTAAAATCATTTATATCAAATAAAGAAGTCATAGAGGTTTTATTTAATTTTAAAGTTTGTCCCCAATATCCTATTTGATTTTTACTTTTTAATGTATCTTCATTTTCAATATTGTTAGCCTCATTAGTTAATTGGATAGATTTATTATCCATATCAATTAAATCCAATAAAGTACTCTTTAAACTACCTTTTTCAAATAAGTTTCTAAAAAATGGATTAGAAATAGATTTTTCTTGTTCTCCCATAATTGTAGGAGAATTTACAGAAACACTTTTAAATATTTTTTTGTCTTCATTAGAAAAATTATATATTTTTTCATCATTACCTAAAGTAAAATTATGAAATTCTTGTGCTTCTAAAACTAATGATTGTAATAAAACTTTAATAAGATTTATTTTTTCTTTCATTACTTCATATTCTTCTTTATTATTTTGTTTCCACTCTTCAATTTCTTTTTTATCAACTAAATTATGATGTTGTAAAAATAAAACTTGTTCTATTAGTTTTAAATGTCCTATGTATTGATAATTTGAAATTGAAAATTGACTTCTAACTTCACTATAATTATCACTATAATTTTTTTTGTTTGAAATTATATTTCTCCATAGGTTTCTTTGTTCTACTTCACCTAAATATGTATTATGAACTGATTGAAACTCTTTATAAAAATCCTTTGTATCAATATTTTTATTCCAATTCATTTTTCTCATAGTTTCAAGTAAAATTGCAGAGTGTCTTTCTGCCTGGTCACTTTCCATATATGAGTTTTCAAAAGAGTTTGCATAACAAAAGTGTATTCCACCTTCTCTTGTTTTTAATACAACATCAGGTAAACCACCAGTTGCTTTGGTAAAAGAATAACTTTCATTATCTTTAGAAAAAACATGAGGAATACCTAATTCTTCATTATTTTTATTTATCATGTTTTTTAAACTATTTTTAAAACCAATCATATCATTTTTTTTAGTGAATTTTAAAAGTGTTATTTTTTCTTTCTCAGTAGCACACTTTAAAATGTATTCATCAAACCAAGCACCTTCTTCAATAATTGTACTATTTATTTTCTTTTTAAGAAGTTGTGTAATTTGTAATAAAGTACTATCAATATTATTTATTTCTTGTAAAGTAATATCATTTAAATATTCATTAACATTTTCATAATTTTCATTAAGTAATTCTTCTCTTTTATCTAAATCAAAAAGTTCTACTCTTTTAAAATTTTCTTTAAAAAAAGTTTCACCATTTTTAGTATATAACCAAGATAAAATATTTCTAAAACCATCAATAATTCTTAGTTCTTGTGGAACTGTTAAACTTCCACTATTTAACATACTTTCAATCTTTGAAATTGTTTTTTGACTATTAAGAGATTTAATAAAAAAGATAAGTTTGTTTTTAGAAACTTCTTTGTTATTTGTTAAATAAACTAAATTATTAAAATCAATATCTTTTAGTTGTAAGAGTTCTTTAATTTGCTTTTCTTCAAGTTTTTCTAAGGTTGTTTGTATTTGAGTTTGTTCTAAACTTTTAGAACTATTAGAATAAATATTTCCTTCTTTCTTATTATCTAATAAGATATTTTGTATTTCACCTTTTTGATTGTTTAAAATATCTGGTTCTATATTAGTATTTGAAATGTTAGTGATTTGTTCTTCATTGATATGTGTTATTTTTTTTAATATTTCTTTAATATCTTTTTGAAAATTATTCATTCTTTAAACCTTATATTTTTAGTTATTATAACATAATAACCTTAATTTCTTTTTAAGAATAATTTATAATTAGACATAAAAAAAGAGAACCAAAAATAGGTTCTCTTAAAAATAATTTTTAATAATACTTTTTTTAACATTTCCTTATAGTTTACTTATTTATTTTTTGTTATTTTGATTTGTATTTACTGGTGATTTTAGTTTTTCTAATGTATTCTTTTCCTTCAAAAATTATATAAACAAGTTTCTCTAAACTTTTTTAAGTTGAAAGAACCATATTTATCAAACCAATACTTTCTTGCATAATTTATAATTATTAAACCTTTTTTAAACTTGATTTTTTTTCTTTTTGATTTTCACTATCAATTTTATTTTTTTCTTGTTCTGTTAAATATGTATCATAATCAATATCATATTTTTCTAAAATCTCTTTTTTTACTTCTGGAAATTTTGAAACAATTTTAATATATAATTCTTTTTTAATTTTTGGTGGTAATTCTTTAAAACCTATTTCTTCTAATTTTAATATTTGCTGATTTACATTTTTTACATCTTCTAAATTTTTAAAATAATACTTTACTATAAATGAAGATAATTCTGCTAATGAAATATTTTTAATCTTTTCTTTATTTAGATATTCTAAATTTAAATTTTTTAAAAAATCATTTTTATTATTTTTGGCCATTAAATCTATAAAGATTTGAACTTCATTTGTTTGAGTATTTTGTTGAGAAAGATATGAATCTAAATCTTCTCTTGAAAAAGCCTTCATTGTATTTATCATAAAATCAACTGCATTATTTGCAATTGCATTTTTTATCATATTACTTTTTTGTTCTTCTAATTTTTTACTTTTATCTTCTAATTTTTTATTTATCTCATTTATACTTTCAATATTTATTTTTTTTCCTTCAAAAAGTTCTAATGTAGTAAAAAGTGTTGAAGAATTTCTTGAACTAATTTTTCCTAAAAACTTTTTAATAATAGACATATTCTCAGGGTTTTCACCTATTACTTTTTTAATAATTTCTAAAAAGTTGTTTTCTTCTTCTTCAGAAAAATCGTTCTTTCTATATTTTCCTAATAATAAGTGTAAAAGTCCTTCTATAAGAGCAAGTTTTAATTCATTATTTTGGTTAAGAATAATAAATTTAAGTAAAAAACTATCCATTTTTTCAATACTATCTTTTTTAAAATCTTCTATGTTATATAATATAGCAGTAGCTGTTTTATGAGTTTTTAATGTTTGTCCCCAAAAACCAATTAAATTATTTGTATCTAATACTTCTTCATTTTCAATACTATTATATTGTTGAGTGATTTCTTCTGATTTAGTTTCCATACTAATAAGATCTAATAAAGTACTTTTTAAATCACCTTTTTCAAATAATTCTTTAAAGAATGTATTAGTAATAGATTTTTCTTGTTCTCCCATAATTGTAGGAGAATTTACAGAAACACTTTTAAATATCTTTTTATCATTATTTGAAAAATTATATATTTTTTCTTCTGGTTTTAGAATAAAGTTATGAAATTCTTGTGCTTCTAATACAAGAGATTGTAATGATACTTTTATAAGATTTATTTTATCTTTCATTACTTCATATTCTTCTTTATTATTTTGTTTCCATAATTCAATATCTTTTTTTGATTTATGATTATGATGTTGTAAAAATAGTACTTGTTCTATAAGTTGTAAATGACCTATATATTGATAATTAGAAATAGAAAAATTATTTCTAACTTTGTTATATAAATCATTTATATTATCTTTATTTGAAATAATTTTTTTCCATAAATCTCTTTGTTCTGGTTCTCCTTTATAATTTTCAATAATACTTTTAAATTTATTAAAAAATCCTGTTTTATCATTAATATTATACCAATTCATTTCTTTCATTGTTTCTAATAAAATAGCAGAATGTCTTTCTGCTTGATCACTTTCCATATAACTATTTTCAAAAGAATTGGCATAACAAAAGTGTATTCCACCTTCTCTTGTTTTTAATACAACATCTGGTAACCCACTTGTTGCTTTTGTAAAAGAATATCCTTCACCTTCTTTTGAAAAAACATGAGGAATACCTAATGAATCATTATTTTTATTAATAAGTTCTTTTAAAGTATTTTTAAAACCTTCTTGGTCTTTCTTTTTTGATAATTTTAAAAGAGATATTTTTTCTTTTTCAGTAGCACATTTTAAAATATATTCATCAAACCAAGCACCTTCTTCAACAACAATACTATTTATTTTTTGTTTAAGACTTTGTGTTTCTTTTAATAAAAAATTATCAATATTTTCAAGTTCTTGTAAAGTGATATCATTTAAATATTCATTAATATTATCATAATTTTCTTTAATAACAAGATTTCTTTCTTCTAAATTAAAGAAATCTTCATTTTGAAAATGTTTTGTAAAAAATAATTGACCTTCTTCTGTATATAACCAAGATATAATATTTCTAAAACCTTCAATGATTCTTAATTCTTGTAAAACAGATAATTTACCACTATTTAAAAACCTTTCTATTTTAGTAAGAATGTTTTGGTCTTTTAATGAAAAAATATATTGAATAATTTCTTCCTCTGGAATAGTATCTGTATATCTCATATCAAAACCATCATAATCTTTATACATTTTTTTTGTATTAAAATTAATATATTTTAGTTTTAATAATTTTATTATTTTATCAAATTCAACATTACCTTTTGGAGTACTTTTTAAATAATTAAAATAATCATTTGATAATAAAGTTAAATTATCTTCTTCAACTCTTTTAGTAATATCATTTTTATTAAAATCAATAGTTATATTTGATTCTGTATTAATATTATTTATAGTTTTATTAAGTTCAAGTGAAGAAGGGGAATTGTTTAAAATCTTATTTAATAGTTGTTCTATGTTATTCATTTTTGATACCTTAAAATATTTTTAATAATTATAACATGTAAAACTTAATTTATTTTTAAGAGAATATTATTATTTTTTACAAACTATATATATTTAATGTATAGACATGAAATTTCCATTGATATCTTTTTGTAATTCATTTTTAGATAATAGATTTTTTAAAATATTAAAAAATTGTTCTAAACTTCTATAAAAGAATTTAATAGAATCCAAATTATTTTCAAAAAGTAAAACTTGTTTACTTATACCTAAAATAATTTCAAAATTAGGTAAAGAATTTAAAAATAAAAAAGAAATAATAAAAATAGTAAAAAAAAAATTCTATTCTATTCTCTTCCATACTCCATTGTTTATATATCTATCTCTTGTGTCAGCAATTGGGTCAAGTGAAATAATAGCATTCTTATCACTATCAAAAGTCATTATTTCAATAATTTCTTGAGTATCAATATTCTCAAAAACAAAACCAACTCTAACACCTTCTTCATAATCAGTTTCATTAGATTTTGAAAAATCAATTATATCACCAATTTTTAATTTAGAACTATCAATTAAATACTCTTTTTCATGTGTTTTAATATAGTTTAATTCATTAATAGCATCTAATAAAAGTTTTTTAGTATTTCTAAATTTATTAGAAATTTCTATTGATCCCATAGTTTTATTTTTCTTTTGTTCTTGTTTACAAAATTGACTAATCTTAAATAGTTTATTAGTTAATTCATCAATGTCTTTTTCAATTAAAGTATCATCAAGACTTTTTAACATAATTTAACCTTTTTTATTTTAATTATACAAAAGATAAACTTAAATAAAGATTAAGATACTTTTGTCAAGAAAAAAAATATTATTTTTCATTCTCTTTAAAAAAATAATAAAAAACTTCTTCTAAATCATCACAATAACCAAAATATTTTCTTTCTTGTTAAAAAAGAAGATAACTCTTTTGGAGTTTTAAATTTTTGTCTCTCTATGTTTTCTATATTAATTTTAATCATAACTTTATTATTATATTAGAAAGAATAATATTTTTCTTTTAAAGAATAAAAACCCACTTTTTAAGAAGTGGGTTAATTGTTGTAGTTTTTTTGTGTTTGTTTAAGGTTTCTTGTATAGTTATTTTTTGTATAAGTTTAATTGTTCTAAAATTTCTTTTTTAGAAAGATTTAATTCTTTTTTAGTAATATTAATTTCTTCTTGAATACTTTTTTTAGTTAAAGAGTTGTTTTCATCTTTAACTTTTAATCTATCTAATTCTTTTTTAATAATATCTATATTATTAATAGGGGTTAATATATTTTCTTTCTTTAAATCTTTTAGTTGATTTAAAATATCCATTTTAGAATTGTTAATATTTTCTATATTAACAATTATTTTTTTATCAATAGTTATTTCTGTTTGTTTTTGATTTTGTTCTTGTTTCTTTTTTTGTTTCTCTTTAAAATCCTTGTCACTTATTTTATTAATTATTTTATGTAATTTTAAATTATCACTTAACATATCTAAAAAGTCTTGTGTAATATTATCATTATTTATTTCTTTTGAAGAATATTGTTCCTCATTATATAAGTTGTCTATATTAATATCAAATTCTTCTAAAAGTGAACCAGTGAGTTGTTTTATTTTATAATATTCTTTGTAATAAGTTTCATTGTTTTCAATAATTTTATTTTCAACTCTATTTTTATTTTTTTCACCATCTAATATTTTCTTTACAAGATTTTGACCACCATTATATAAATCATAATAATTGGTTAACATTTCTTTAATATTTTTTAATTGTATTTCATAATTAGAAATATTTCTTTTCAAAGAATCAACAGTTAAAAAAGATTTTTTTAATGTATATTCAAGGTTTTCTTGTAAATAAGTTAAATCAAATTTATTTTTTCTTAAAGAAATGATAGTTTTTTTATACTCATTCATATCTCTACCTTTATTAAATAAAGGATAACTAAATTCAACCATACCATTAATAGTTTTTGTTCTATCTTTATCACTTTCTAAAAAATTAGTAGGAAATCTTGTTAGATCAGTATAATTTAAAGCAACTTTTAAATTAGGTTTAAAATTACTTTTACTTAACTCATTATCTAATCTAAGTTTATTTAATTTAATTTGATTGTTTTTAATATCAAGGTTATTAAAAAGGTTTTCTTTTAATTTATCAAAAGAATCTATATTATATAAAACACTTAATTCTTTTGGTCTTAAATGTTTTAAATCTTTACCTATAAGGAAATCATATAAAGACTCTTTTTGATATTGTTCAGAAGCAAAATTAATATATGCAGATTTTTGTTCATAATAAAGAGCTTTAATTGCATTTAAATCACCTTTTGCAATAAGACCTGCTTCATACTTAGAATTAGTGTTAATCATAAAGTCTTCAAGTGTTTTTAATAATGTCAAAGATATATCTTTTTTTTCTATAATAAATAATAATTCTAAATAAATATCAATAATTTTTTTTATTTCACTTTCAATCTCTTTTTTTATTTTATTTTCTAAGAAAAGAATACTATTTTTTGCTATTTTTCTTTCAAGTGTTAAAGAACCCCCTTTGTATAAATCCATATTCATATAAAGACCTTGTTTAAATTGTCCAACTTCATTAAAAGTATCTTTTGTATCATTGCCTAATATGTAAGGTGCTTCTGAGTCACTTTTATTCCAAGTATTTTTACTAACTTGATCCATACTATATTTAGCTGTATAATCCAGAGTAGGTAATCTATTATTATTTGCATTATCTAAATCAATTCGTGCTTGCTTTAATTCTTCTTTTAATGAAAGTATTTTTTTATTAGAAGGGATTACTTTTTGAATTAACTCTTTTAAAGAAGTTTTAATATTTTCATTTGAATGAACTCTATTAATAACTAATTCTAATTCTTTTGTGTTAACAATATTTAAATCTTCAATTGCTTTAATCTTTTTAAAATCAATCTTTTTAATATTTGAATTTTCATCAAGATAAAATCTATTGTTTGTTTCTTGTGCACTCAAATTATTAGAAAATAAAAAAGCAGCAACAATAGAAGACATTATATATTTATTTATCATTTATTTTCCTTTACATATATTTTGGCAAATCCATATTTTTCTTGTGTTTTTGTAATTTTTTCTTTAATTTTAATATCTTTTACAGTTTTAATATCAAAATTAGTATTTGTTAAAGAACCAATATTTTTTTCAATCTTTTTAATATAACTATTAATATTAATACCTCTCATCATAGCTTTCTTTTTATTAAGTATAATTCTATTAGCAAAACTAGGATTTGAAATGTCAATTTGTATTTCTCCACTTTTGTTTTTTAAAAAATCTTTAACTCTTTCATATTCAGTTTGTTGAATAGAGATTGATTTCTTTTTAAAGAAAATTAAGATATAGTCCCCAAGTTCTTCTTCTTGTTTTTTAATATTTTCTTTTGCAGAACCTATTTCTAAACTTATTTTCATATCCTTAAGTTTAGGTTTAGAAGGTACAACAAGTTCTGGTATTTTATTTATTTTAGAAACTTTACCTTCTATTGGTTGACCAAATTTTTTTGATTCAACAACAACTTTATTTGCATCTGTTTCTATAAATTTAAATTGCATATAATATGCTAGTAGAACAATAATAAATAATATAAAGAATATTAAAACAAGGATAACTGAAGAAAATAAATCAACAAAAGCAGGCCAAGGATTAAATTCTTTTGGAGGACATTTTTTTGCCATATTTTACTCTTTACTTTCTTTTGTTGTATTCATTTGCATTAAACTATGTATTCCTTTTAATAATTCTTCTTGATTAGAACCAATTTTAATTTGTTGTGAGATTTGATTTTGAATATGTTCTTCATCTAAATTATTATTTAAAAAGATAACTTTTTTATTAATAAATCTAGTTTTGGCTTTACCAAAAAGATAATATAATAAATTAAGTAAAATAGCAACAATAACTCCAAATAAAGAAGAACCAAACCCTGTACTCATACCACCAAGTGGACCACCAAATGAAGCAATAACTTTTTTAATATCTAATACTTCCATGTTTGCAAGAAGATCAACAATTTTTGACATTTCATCAATAGAGATTAAAAGTCCCATAAAAGTTCCAAGAAGTCCTAACATAAGAGAAGTACCAACAAAGAAATCAATATAAGTTTGTTTTTCACCAAAATACTCATCTAAGAACTCTAATATTTCAGTTTTCTCCTCTTCTTTAAATTTAGGATTATCAATGTCAATTTTATTTTTATATATATTTATGATATTAGAAGGGTAAATTAATTTTCCAAGTTCTAAATCTTTTTCTTTTAAATTATTTATATTCTTATCTAATGTTTCTAAATTTATTTCAAAAGAAATAAGTTTGATAATACCACTAAATAAAACAATAAGTCCTGTAAAAAACATTAAAGAAATAGCAAGGTTAAACATTAAAGTTGAACTAAAAAACACAACAAATTCATCAAAAAAAGCATAAACGCCATAACATAAAAATAAAAAGATAATGAAATAGGTTTTTAGTATTTTATATTTTTCCATATTTATTATCCTTTTAATATAGTAATAAAGAACCAGCTAATAATAATGCTAAAACAGACATCATAATAACTTGTGATAAAGATTCTAATTTTTCAATAATGTAATTGGTTGAACCTTGTTCTTCTTTGTTTTCAATAATATATAAAGAACCAATCTTATCATTGTTTAAATCAACTAAGTTATTTTGAGTAATAAATAGTTTATCTTTTAAAATAAAACCTTCTTTATTTAAGGTAAGTAAATCTCTACCAATAAAGTTTTCTTTAATTGTTTTTAACTCTTCATTAACTAAATCATTATTTTTAATAATAGTATTATTTAAGAAAACAGAATAATTTTTAACTTTTTCATTAAAGTCTAAATCATTTAAAAAAGCTTCATTGAATACAAAAATAATTTTTTTACCATATTTTGAATTAACTTTATTAATAATGTCACTAATATTAGAAGATAATTCAATATAACCATTGTCATTAGGTAATTTCATTAATTTTAAAAAATAAACATCATCTTTTTTTGTAAAAAATCCATTTTTATTATGTTGTAATTCTTTTTTAATATATTTAATAGAAATTTGATTATCACCAGAAACATATTCACCATTTTTTACTTCATTTATTAAATTATTAGAAATAATTGTATTGTATTGTATTTCCATATTATCTAATAAATCATTTCTAATATTATTAAAAACTTTTGAATTGATATTAATTTGTTCTTTATAAGATTCACCCTTGAGATTTTCTAAAAATAGATTTATAAGAACTAATGTTCCCAAAATAGCACTTATACTTAAAAGTATAGAGATACCTTTTATTATTTTTTTTAGCATTCAAAATCCTTGTATTAATTATAATAAGTATAATAAAAAAAGAAAAGATGATTTTTTTTAACAATATTAAAAAAACTTTTTAATATCAGATGTTAATAAGAAAAAAATAAATAATTTAATAAAATAAAAGAATTATATATAAATAAAAAACACTAAAAAAAAAGAAAAAAATTATATATATTATATATTAAAAAAACATTATAATTAAATAACCAAAATACAAAAAAGATAAATAAGATAAAAAATCAAAATTTTATAAGTATATCACCCCAAAAAGGATAAAGATGGATCATAATGAAAATTTCAAAACAATAATCCTACCTATTTCATTATTTATGATAGTATTTATTATTTATACTTCATTTTATGAAATAGAGGAAGTAGTTAAGGGAAATGGTAAAGTTGTTCCTTCACAAAAAACACAACAAATATCACATCTTGAAGGTGGTATTATTGAAGATATTTATGTAAAAGAAAATCAAAAAGTAAAAAAAGGTGATAAATTATTAAAGATTTCTAACACTATATTTCAAACAAGTATAAATGAAAAAACAAAAAAGAAAGAAATGAATGATTTAAAAATAAAAAGATTAAAAGCATTAATAAATAATACAGAATTAGTTTATACAATAGAAGAAAGAAAAAAATATCCAAATATTATACAAAGTGAAATAAAATTATATAATGAATGGAAAGAAAAATTAACAATAGAATTATCAAAACTTAAATCAAAAATAGGTCAAACAGATTTTAAATTAAGAGAAAATAAAATCAACTTAGTAAATAAAAAATTGGAAAGAAAAATTATTAATGAAAGATTTACAATTACAGAAGGGTTATATAAGAAAGAAAGTATATCAAAAAAAGAATATTTAGATGCACAATTAGAAAAACAAAAAATAGAAACAAGCATAGAAGAATTAAAAAATAATAAACCAATATTAGAAAAAGAAATGGAAGAATATATAAAAGAAAAAGATAATATAATTACAAAAATGAAAATAGAATATTTGACAGAAATGAACAAAATAGAAAATGAAAATAATCAAATTATTGAAACAATTGTAGCTTTACAAGATAGAATTGATAGGCAATTTGTTATTAGTCCAATAGAAGGAACAATAAGTAAATTAAATAATAATACAATATCAGGTATTATTAAACAAGGTGACGATATATTGGAAATAACTCCTGAAAGTAATGAAATAATAATAGAAACAGAAATATTAGATAGAGATAGAAGTAATATTTGGGTAGGACAAAAAGTAAAAGTAGAATTTAATGCTTATTCTTTTAGTGATTATGGTTTTTTAGATGGAGAAATTATATCAATTTCACCAGATTCATTTATTAAAAAGAATAATAACCAAGTATTTTATATAGTGCAAGTTAAAACAAAAACAAATAATATAAAAGGAAAAGAGATATTATCAGGTATGACAGCAAATGTAAATATCATAACAGGTAAAAAAACAATTATGGAATATATTATTAAACCAATAAAAAATATTAAAAAGTCAGCGTTTACAGAAATTTAAAAAAATATATTTTTCTACTTTTTATAAAAAAAATATATTTAATATAATTTATTTATAATAAAATAAATAGAATAGGTAAAACAATGATAAAAAAAATAATAATAATACTAATTTTATTAATTTTAATAATAGGTTTAGAATATAAATTTTTTACAAATATTATTAAAGAAAATAGTATAAAAAATACAAAAACTTTAAATCAAGACTTATCTAATTTAGATAGCTATATAAATTATAAAAGTCTTGATTCATTAACTTTTTCTGAACTTCTAACAATAAGTCCAAACATTGTGAACATAAATAAAAAAACAACATTACATGAAATAGATTTAAGTAATCAAAAAATCAAAGAAAAATTATTTTTTGTTACTTTGGTAGATCCAACATTGGGAACTATTAAAACTATTGGTAATAAAATATACATAAACTTAAAAAAATTAGAAAAAGAAATCAAAATCAAAATCAATGAATTAAATAAAGAAAATGAAATTACAACAAAAATCATAAATATAAAATTAAAATCACAAGAAGAATACAAAGTTGATATAAAAAAATCAGTATATGATTTTTTTATAGAACCATATATAAAAACTAAAAGTTTTAATATAAAAAACAAAAATAAAATTATTAAAACATATACAATATTTGTTTCAAGATATAATTTAGATAAAAAAGATTTAGAAAAAACTATTCAAATTTTTATGTATTTAAATATTTTTATATTAACTTTATTTTTAATTTTAATGTACATAATATTTATTAAGAAAAATAAATTTTTAGAAGAAGAAACATTAGTAAAAAAATTAAAAAATGATTATTTACAACTAGAACATATAAAAGATGAAAGAATAAATGAATATATAAATAATAATGATTTACAAGAATATACAACAAATATATATATAAAAGAAAATCCAAAAGAAGAATATAAAAAAGTATTATTATTAGATATGTTAATAAGTAGTACAAAAGAAAAAATAAATGAAATTATTCCAGAAAAAATAGAATCAAGATTTTTAAATAGAATAAATAAAGAGATTTTTGAATTTGCACAAAATAACAATTTAGATTTCACAAATATTGTATTTCCAATATATAAACCAAATTTATCAAATAATGAGTTTATAAATTGGTTTGAATATTTTATTGTAAAAAATGAAATAAAAGATATTAAATTATATATAAAAGGAATAGAAATAGACGAAATTTCAAATCTAAATAATCTTTTGTTAAGATTAAAAAATAATAAAATATTATTTATTTTAGATGAAAGAGAAAAAGAAAGAATAGGTAAAAAAATAAAAAATATTCCATTTTATATAAAAAAGGATAAAGATGATAAATAAAAAAATATTAGTATTGTCTTTAATTACTTCTTCAATTCTTTTTGGAAATAATTTAGAAAGAAATAATTCTTTAAAAGAATTAGAAGCATTAATGAATGAAATTAAAAAAGAAAAGAAAAATGTATTAAAAGAAGAAGTTATTGAAAAAGAACAAATAAAAAAAGAAATAGAAAAAAAAGAAATAACAAAAGAAAAGTCTTTAAATAATTTACCAATAGTAAAAGAAAAAGAAAAAGAAAAAAGTGATAAGCCAAAAGAAGAAGACGGTTTTTTTAATAAAATGAAAAATTATTTAAATAATTTATTAATTCCTAAAAATTCTAAAAAAGAAGAAACTACTAAATTCTTTGAAAAAGAAGAAAATATTAAAGAATTAAAAAATATAAAAGATTTTCAAAAAGAACCAAATAATAAATATAAATATATAAATAATAAAAATTATCAAGTAGTAAAGTATAAAGATATGTATATATTGAGATTTAAAGGTAATAAAATCCAAGAATTAAAAAAATTAATAGAAAAAGAAATAAATAAAAAATATTTACATAAAAAATTCTTTAACAAAGATTATTATATTTATAAAGAAAATGTGAATGATTTATTATTTGGTAGTAGAGATATAATATATCATATAAAAATAGAAAAAGAAAAAGAAGAAACTTACTTAATATTAAAAACTGAAATAGATAGATTAGAGAAAACATTTTTAAATAATTTTTATGATAAAAAAGATTACACAGAAGAATTATATAAAAAAATAAAAGAAATAAAGGATTTAAATGAAATTTAATAGTATAAAACTTAGTTTAGGATTATCAACAATATTGCTTGGAAGTTCTTTATTTGCAATAGATAATGACGTAAAAATAAAATCAGGATTAGATAAAGAAATAAAAAGAATAGATAAAAGGTTAAGTATAACTGAAAACTATATATATTATAGTAATCAATTATTGGATAAGGAATATGGACAACAAATAATTGGGAAAATAGAGAATATAAATTTACAAATGACAAAAAATAAAGAAAAAATAAAAGTTATATTGCAAAGTTTAGATACACCGGAGATAAAAAAATTATTAAAAAGAATAGATTCAATGAAAAAAGATACAATTGAATTAGATGTAGAAAAAATAAAAAAAGAAATATTAGATATAAATAAAAATAAAGAAGAAATAAAGAATTTAATAAAAGAAAATAAGAATTTAGAACTTGAATTAAATAAAACCAAAAAAGATGTATTAAAAGAATTAAAAGAAACAAAGACAAGTTTAATAAAAAAAATGAATCAAATGGAAAATAGAAACAAAAAAATAGAAATTTTATTAGATAAATTACTTATAAATAAAGAAGTTTTAAATAATTTAGAAGAAGAAAAGACTTATGGTTCAAAAAATAATGAAGAATTAATAATAAAAATATCTAATTTTCAAAAAGAATTAAAAGAACAAAAAAAGGAAATAACAAATAAAACAAAAGAAGTAAAAAAAATAACAGAAGAATTATCAAAATTGACTTTAAATGAAAATATTAAAATAGTAGATAAAAATTCAAAAAAAATAAATCTATTAGAAGAAAAAATAAATAAAAGTGATAGTTTTATTAAAAACTTAGAAAAAAAACTAACAAAAACTATTAATAAAAAAGTGATTTCTTATAAAACAAATGAACATCAAGAACCAAATAATTTAATAAATAAAAAAGAATTAGAATTAATCAAAAAAGAAATAGAATTAATCAAAAAAGAAGCAGGAAAAAAAACAAAAATAAAAGAAAATGATAATAAAAATATGAATATTTCTAATGGAATGATGATAAAGATAAAAAAAATAGAAGAATTAGTTTCAAAAATGAAAGTACAAAACGTAGAAGAAAAAATATTATTTTTAACTAAAAAAATAGAAGAGATAGAAAACTTAAAAATAAAAAACATCCAAAAATGGAAAGAAAAAGAAGAAAAAGATGAAAAAGTAGAAATCCTAATGAAAAAGATAATAAATCAATTTAAAATAAGTTTAAAAAGTGAAGAAAAAAATGAAAAAAAGATAAATATGTTAGAAAATGAAGTAAAAAAAATAAAAGAAAATCAAAAAGAAAAAAATAGTCTAAATGAAAAAGTAACAAACTTAACTAAAAAAATAAAAGATATAGAAAAAATAAAAAAACTAGAAAAACAAATAAGTCAAGAAAGAAAAACAACAAAAGAAATAATAGAAATATTGAAAACATATCAAAAGAGAATTATGAAATTAGAAGAAAGATTAAATAAACAAGAAGAATTAAAAAAGACATCTTTATTGTATAGAAATAAAAAGATATTAGAAAAAGAAAGGAAAATCAATGAATGGAAATAGTTTTTTAGATAGTATAGGTATAAAAATAGATTCAACTGAAACAAATACAAAAGCAACAAAAGAAGAAGTTAATTCAACAAAAGAAGATTTAAATTCTTTAGATGAAAAAATCTTAGAAATGTTAGAAAATGACTTTGGTTCTAATGAAGAAGTTGAAAATCCAGAAAATCTAAGTGAACAAGAAAAAATGATTAGAGAAATAGAAATAGCAGCAGAAATGGAATTATCTGATAATAGTCAAAAAGAAGAAAAAAAAATAGGAAATGTAATATTTGAAAAGTATAATAATATATAATCAAAAAAGGAAATAAAATGTTAAAAAAATATATTGAAGAAAGATTTAGAGTTGTAAATTATTTACAAGTTGGTAAAGAGGTTGAAGGTAATTTTTCAGGTTTAGTTATCTTTAATAATATGGTATTTTATGTTAGGGATAATGATTTATTAATTTTTAACAAAGAGAATACAATTGAAAGTTATTTAAAAGAAAATGAAGAATATGCAGAAATAGTTAAAGAAGTTAGTGCAGCAATTGATTCTTATTCTATTGTTTTAGATAAAAATATCAAAAGATTTGTAATCACTAATCCAGAAAAAATGAAAGAAAATTTTGTTAAACAAGATACAGAAGTTTTATTAAAAGAAAAATTCATTAAAAATCAATTTAGAAAAGAAGAAAATTGGGAGTTCCCAGCAGAACAATATAATACAAGAACACTATTAATTTATAATGATTTCTTAAATACATTAGAAATAATGAAAGCTAATAATAAAGAAAAGTATACAGAATTAATAGGAGCATTAGGTATAAAAGATGAGAAAAAATAAAATATTCTTATCAAGTTTATTATGTTTTAGTGTCATTAATGCAGAAATATTAGTTGACACTAAAAAAAATTTTTCTAATGATTTATTTGATATAGAATTAAACTATGATTACAACTTTGCAACAATAAATACAAATTTCTATTTTAAAAGTGGACAAAGAGGAAATATTCCTTATGAAGAAAGTAGATTTAAGACATTAGATCAAAAAACTACTTCTTCTGATGATATAAATATAAAAATAGATCCTAAATTTAATAAATATTTTCCTACTATCTCAGTAAAAAGAAACACAATGAAAAGTCAATTTTCAGATACCTCAGATTTACTAAAATATGATACATTTCAGTATAAGGTTTGGAAAGATCAAGAACAAAATGATATTCAACCAACAATAGGTATTGACTATGAAGAATATCAAGTTAAATTTGACAATAGTATAAATGTAAATGATTTTTTAAAATTAGATAATAGAACAAAAAAAACATTTAATTTAGATATAGGTGGGAGTGTTGGTTATAATTCAATAACAAATAAAACAACTTTTACAAATAATGCAATGCAAGGATATATAGACCCTGAAACAGGAGACTTAACACAAGCATTTTATAATGAAGAAGGTGAATTACACCCTGGAAGTGCTTCATTTGTACAAAAACAAAAATATATAACATTAGGTTATAATATTAAAAGTACTATTGGAGATATGACTACTTTTACTTATGAACATGAGTTTGATATGTCAAAAAATGAAGATAATACATATGATTATAAAAAATTAAAAATGAGTAATAAAATAACAGAAAATACTTCTTTTGATGTTAGTGTATTCAAAAAGGTTTCTAATGTAGAAAAAACTGAATTTGAAACACAAGGTGCATCTGTTGGACTAGGATTAAAATTTTAAAAGGAAAATGATGTTAAATATAAATGTTGAATATTCTTCAAATAAAATAAATTATTTACAGATAGGTTATGAAGATAAAGATAATCTATTTAGTGGTATAGTTATTGATATGACAGAAATATTATTTATTAATAATAATATAAGGGTTATTGATAAAGATGGAAAAGAAAAAAGGTATGAAGATATACTAAATAAAATAATAAATAAATTAGAAGAATTAACTATATATTTATGTCCTATTGAAGAAATATATAAAATAAAAGATATGGATATTTTTAAATCAAAATACATCAAACATTTTTTTAATGATGATATAATTTGGTTAGATTCTTCAAATGATATTTTAGAATTAACTCAAAATAAAAAAAATGAATATTATTTTTTACTTTCTATGTTAGAAAAAATTGATAAAGAAGAATATATAAAAATAAAGGGAAATAATGGAAAGTAAAATAAATTCATATAAAGACATTAATCAATCTAATTTTATAGAAATAATAAATAATTTAAATGATATGTCAAAAATATTATTATTATTTTCTATATTATTAATATTAATAATAGTAAAACAAAGATATACAATAAAAAATCTAAAAGATATAAAAAAATACACAACAAATATATTAAATATATATCAAACTAATTTTATAAAATATATAGAAGAAGTTATATTCAAAAATAAAACAAAATTAAATATATATACTTTAAATTTTATAGATTATAAAAATTTTATAAATAGTTATACAGAAATAGAACAAATAGAAATGTATAAAAGTATATATAAAGTTTTAAATAAAATATTCTCAAAATATAAAATATATATAATAAAAGATACTTATAATAATATATTAATATTTCAAGTACAAAGTCAAAAAAATCAAATAAAAGAAGTAAATAAAATAATTAACAGTATTCAGAATGAATTATATAAAGAAGGTGTAGATTATAAAGAAATGAAAAAACATTTAGATATGTATGTAGGAGTAACAATACAGAAAGATCAAAAAACTTTTAAAGAATTATTTCAAGAAAGTTTTTCAGCAGCAGAAGTTGCAAAAATTAATACTAATAAAATAGAAATTTATCAAAACCTACAAGAGAAGAAATAACTTTAAGTTATTTCAAATCTTCTAATAATTTAAAAATAGCTTCTTCCTTTTTTTTCGCCTCAATATCTAAACATATTTCAAAATCTCTACTTTTTTCTAATAACCATAAAGGAAAATCATTTTTATCAATATAATCTGAATGAGCTCTACTTTTAGAAGCACTTATATAACCTTCCCTTGGTGAAGAAATATGCATTCTCATAAAATTATAACCTTTATTTAACCAAGTTTTTTTACACTCTTCAAAATAATATACTTGTTCTACTTCATTAGTTTCTTTTAATCTATTACAGTTGTCATGGTGTAAATCATAAGTACAAGGAATATTTAAGGTATTACATACTTCTAATGTGTCTTTAATAGAAAAATTAAGTTCATCATTTTCAATAGTTAAATAATCTTTTAACCATTCATTGTTTTCAACAGTTTGAATAAATCTTTTTTTTGTTTCTTCTTTATTTCCATAAGTACCACCTAAATGAATATTTATTTCATAAAACCCTAAACTATCCACAATGTATTTATGATAAACTAATTCTTCTAATGAACTTTTAATAACACTTTCTTTTGGAGAACCTAAATTAACAAATTGACCTGGGTGTGTAGAAAGTATTAATCCTTTTGTATCAATTTTTTTTAATTTATCCCAAAAATCATTTATTTCTTCTTTTGTTAAAATAGTTGAAATGTAATCAAAGTGAGGAACAATATCCGAACTAACTCTATATGTTTGAATATTGTTTCTAAAACAATAATCTATTGCTTTTTGTGTATTTTCAATATTTGAATAAACTACATCTTTTATTTTCTTCTTTTGTTCTTCAATAGGTAATAGTTGTAAATTTTTCTTTTTATAAGTAGTTATTTTGATAGGTTCTTTTGAGAATAAACAACATAAACCAAAATGTAGCATATTAAATCCTTTTTTAATATTATACTTTGATTTATAAATTTTAATATATATAAAACCAATAAATACAAAATCCAATAGTAGCAATAGTTAAAATTTCAGTTAATTTTAATATAGTATATCTAACTTTAAACCTTTTTTGTTCTTCTTCTGTTAATTCTTCCCAAGATAAATTAGTATAATCTCTTTCTTTTATATTAGATTTATTTTTTTTAGTCATTTCTAAACCTTTTTTATTTTAATTATAAGTTAATAAAACTAAAAAATAGTTTATTTTGACCATTTAATTAAATTGGCATTAAAATACATGTCTTTGTGAGTTACTTCTTCTATAATCCAACTAGGAAGTTCAAAATCTTCATTTTCCTCATTTAATTCAATTTCAGCAAGAACTAAATCATCAAAAGGTTTATTTAAATTATGAAAAAAATCAACTTCCCATCTATCAATGATTTTTCTAGTTTTAGAGATTTTATGAGTTGTTTTAGACCATAATAAATCAAATTCTTCTTTTGATAATCTTTTTTCAATTTCAATAATCTTAATACCAATATCTTTTAATTTAATAGTTAAGATATAATCATCACCTTTTTGTCTTATCCTCATATTACCTTTATCTTCTGAAAAAATATATGTTTGTTTTATTTTTTCAACCTTATCCCATTTATTTGGAAGTTTTTCAGTATTTACTAAAAATTTTCTCTCAATTTCATACATATCTAAATCCTAATTTTTTACTGATAAAATTATACTGTAAAAGAAAAAAAAATTTACTATAATGTAAAAAAAAATCATAAAAAGGTTAAATATTTGAAAATAAAACTCAATAGTTTAATTAATTATAACTCATACTATGGAATAACAAAAATAGAAAAAACAAATGAAATAGATAATAATAATATATTATTGGGTATAGGTTCACAAATAGAATATATTTTAAAAGATTTAAAAGAAGAATTACAAAAGATTAAAGATATTTCATTTGAAATATCAGTTGATAACCAGTTAAAAGATAGTAAAGAATATATTTTTCTTCTTGAATACAAAGTAAATTTATTAAACTCAAAGAAAAAATTTGAGAATTTTTTTAGTAAAAATTTTCCAAATGTATCTTTTGAAAAAAGCAAAAAAATAAAAATCAAAAAAATAATATCAAAAGATTATTTAAAAAGAAATAATATGTATTTTGTATGTGTTATTGATACAAATGAAAAAATAGAGAGAAAAATAGAAGAAGAAAAAATAAAAGATTTTTATTTAGAAAACATTTATAAATTTAATTATGATGATAATGAATTTATTAAAACAATTTTAAAAGAAGTGAGTTTATATGATTTTTTTAAATATTTAATAAAAAAAGAAAAAAATAAATTAGAAGAAGAAGACTTAATAAATGCAAAAAACAAAAAACACACATACAAATTATCAATATTTTATAGAGAAGTGTATTTGTTAAAAAATCTTATACCAAGTAGAGTATTTGAAGAAAAAATCAAAAAAATGATAGGTATAGATTTGGAGTATTTAGATTATAAATAAATTGGGAAAATATTAATTTTCCAATTTATATTATGTTTTTATAAGAACATAATAAAATAATTAAATCTAATTATTTTAGTTTACATTCAGATATCTCAATAATATCTTCAACTTCTTCAAAAGAAAAAGCATATCTATCTTTTTTTTCAGGGTGTCTTACAATATCTTTAATTGTAGAATATTTAGAACCATTAGAAAATAAAGAACTATCATTTTTATATGCTAATCTACCTATGTTTTTAGAATAAAGACTTTTTATTTCCTCATACAAATTAAATCCTTTTTAATAATATAGTCTAATTAACTAAATTATAAAATATAAAAAAGAAAAATAATAAAATAGAAAAAAAAGAAAAGAAAATAAATTTTTTTTTGAGTTAATTAGAAACAATTAAGTAACACCTACCTAAAAGAAGGTGTTTTCTTGTTTGACATTCATAAAACAAAAAATTACAAATTATATAGAAGAGTTTAAGTTAATTCATAGAAGTAAAAAAAATCTTTTTTATTTATTTTATAATATATAAAAATAAGGTATAAAAATGAAAAAAAAGTACAATTTGATTTTTGAACCAGGAAAACATTATTCTACTACATATAATGAAACACAATATTTTGATGAAAAATCTAATTTTGCTACAATTCAAAATAATATGAGATCATTATCATTAACTAGGTCATCGGTTAAAGAATTGTTAAATAAAGGATTAATTCCTAGACAAAATAAAGATAATATATCTTTTATATTAGAAAGTGAAATAGAAGGTATAAGTACCAATGAATTTATAGAAAAAATAAGTGAAAAGCAAAAAATGGAAAAAGATATATATGTATTAAAAAACTTTTCTAATGAACTAATTACAAGTAAAGAAAAAGGTATAGAAGTATTAAGTAATATTATTAAAAATGATAATCCAAAAATATCCAAAGTATTATTGGAATTGTTAAAAACACAAGAAGAATTAGCAAAAAAAATAAGAACTAATATAAAGACATTGACAAATGAAGATATTAAAATAATTTTTAGATATATAAGTCAAAGAATTCAAGTAGAAAAAGGTTCTTATTTTTTAAATTTACAAAATCATAATAGTAAAAGAATTATAAATTCATATTCAGAAGAAATAACTTTTAGAGAAGAACAATCAGGAAATATTATACATATGGAGGATAACAAAATGGAAAAAGGATTAAATGTAAAAATATATCCAAGAAATACAAAAATAGATTTTGAAAATAATGAAATAGCAGAAGACAATAAAACAAAACCATTTTTTGAAAATACTTATTTATTATCAAAAGAAAAAAATGGATTAGACAATGGAAAAATAGAAATGAAAAAAATATTAGTAGAAGTATTTAAAAAAACAAAACAAACAAAAAAAGACAAAATAAAAACAATATAGTTAAGCTTAAAAAAAGTTTTTTTTTGTTAAAATAAAATAAAAAGGACTTTTTTTATGTATATTGATAGAGATTATACTGCAAAAGAAATCTATGATAATGGAGTTGGAAGTTTAATAACTATTGTAAAAGGAGAAGAATTTAAAATTGTTGTTGATGATTATAAAGGAAGTCCGGTTTTGTATATAGATAATTCTTACAATGATACTTTTAATATAGATGAAAAAAAAGAATTTAGAAAACTTTCAACTTGTATAAAACATATTGAAAAAGAATTATATAAAATTTATAAAAAATTAAATAATTTTTATAAAAATGAAGAAAAAGAAACATCAAAATATTTTAATGAAAGACCCGGATTAATGCAGTTTACATATAAACCTTCTGAAAAAATTGTATTAGAAACACTAACAAAAACACCATATAATATAAAATATATTGAAAACCCTAGTTTTGAAATGATAAAAATAGTATTATCAAATTCTATAGTATATCTACCTTTTATAAAAGAAAAAAAATTAAAAATTTTAAATGATAAAGAATTATTAGAATTAAATGTATTAATAAATAAAGAAAAAAATGATTTTCAAATGGAAGTGGTGAAATCAAAAACACCAAAAGATATTTTAAGAGACTTAATTAAATTAAGAATAAAAATTCCAATTAATAAAGACTCTTTTTAAGTAAAGTTATTATTAACTTTACTATTATTGTTTACTATCAATCATTTTAACAGCGTCACCAAAAGTAACAATTTTCTCAGCTTCTTCATCAGAGATTTCACAATCAAAATTTTCTTCTAATGACATAACTAATTCAACAACATCCAAAGAATCTGCACCTAAATCAGAAGTAAAACTTGAGTCTTCATTAATATCTAAGATATCACAATCTAATTGTTCTGCAACTACTTCTTTAATTTTATCTACCATCGGTAACTCCTATATTTAATTTATTTGTTATAGGTTGTAATTCTACAATAAATAAATAGAAAAAAAGTCATTTAAAAATAAAAAATACCTTAAAATAGTATTTTTTATAAAAAATCAAAAAATAATATTATTTATTTTTTCTAATTCTTTTCCAGGAGTTAAGTAAATAATATCTTTGTTCATATATTCTGGATATTTAGAAGATATAACAATATTTGCTTCCTCAATAGAAGAAACAAATTGAGATTTTTTAATTACATTTAATAAGGCTTTGTCTAATTGTAATAAATTTTGTCTATTAGAAATAATTTTTCTAAATTCTTCATCACAAGAAGAAGCTGTTGAGTAATTATTATCATTTTTTAAAGAAATATTTAATACTTCCATATTTAAATCTTTTAAATTAATATAAAATCCTAACATGTTTTTAGTCCCTTCATTTATTCTAATAGCATAATCCATTTTATCTAATTGAATATCAATATTACTACCACTAATAACTCTATCTTTTTTATCAATAATATTCATAAACCAATATACTTCATAGTTATCAAAATTTCTACCACTAAATTGTACAGCATTAGAAAACATATTAGATAAATTATATTCTAAAGCTTTATCTAAATCAATATCTATAAATTCAACAGAAAATAATTTATCATTACAAGAAGTAATATCACCACTTGAAGAAATGATTATATTTCCTGAACAAGATAATTCAGGATTTCCAAAATAAACTTGTGTACTTTTATCCTCATATGAATAATAATTTTTTTGATCCATAGTTTTTGGTATTTCAAAAAGATTTAGAGAGTGATCAATATCACAGCTTTCAGCACCTTTCCAAGCAATACCTAATCTAATAATTTTATCTTGTCCCAAAAATTGTTTTATATCAATTTTACTACCTGGAGTTAAATATTCTCCACTAAAAGAAGAAGAAGTAGAAGTTCTACCGGAGAATTCAACATTATAATTTTTCAAATCTTCACTTAAAAAAACTTTACCAAGAGATTTATTTTCTTCTTTTTTAATATTTTTAATTGCCTTATTAATTTGTTTTTTAACAATTTTTGTTAATTCTACATTTAATGCAGGTAATTCTCTTGAATATTTAACATATGTTTTTGTTGCACTAATATATCTTTCATTTTGAGGTACTAAATATTTTTCTTCCTCTAATAATGTTAATGTTTGCCATAATAATTTTGTATTTGTTTTTTGTAGAATAGACACAAAATCTTCTGATTTAAAGAAATTAGAAGCATCATTTAAAACAACTTCACTTCTAATTTGGTCTTTTTTACTTCTTTTAGTTCTACCTTTTACAACTAAATCTGCTACTTTTACTTTATGATTAAATAATTGTTCATCTGTATATCTATTAAATCTATTTGGATTAGTATATTTAATTCTTTTTGCTTTCTTAGCAATAGTTGTCCCTTTTATATATCTTAAATATTCTAATAAATTTCTCATTAAAAAACCAGGATTAGTTGATAATTCTTTAATGGCATAATTGTAATTACCTCTTTTTTTTGCATTTTCAATTCTTCCATTAAAAGTGTTTTTTCTATTATTTAAATATAATTTTTCTTTAATAGAGAAAAAAGTTGGATATTTTATTTTAGTTTTATCTTCACTTTCCCATTTAATGGCTAATAAAATATTTTTCCAAAAATCATAATATTTAAACATTTTTTCAACAATATAATCTTCATTTGAAGAATTGTTTATTGCTTTTGTAAATACTTTTTTCATTTTAGTAGGAATATTTATATATACTTCTTTTAAAATTGTATTATTTATAGTTGTATTTAAAGGAAATACTTCTAAATATGGTTTATTAGTTTTTTTCTCAAAAGAATAGATATTATATATAGTTCTTACTATTTGGTCCATATCTTTAAACATTTCAGGTTTAATTATTCTTCCAGAATTAATTATTTTTTTAATAACAATAATTTCAGTATCTTTAATTGTTAAAGTAGAATTAAAATCATTTATATATACTTTTTCAATTAAATCAAGAGAAATATCTTCTAAAATAGATAATTGTTCTTGTCTTAAAACAACTTTTGAAGAAAATAAATCAGAAATAATATTTTTAATATCATTTTCTAAATCAAATAAAATAGTAATTTCTTTGTTATTAGTTTTTATAGAAGTAATAATATTAGAGGTATTATCAATATATTTATTTAAAATATTTAATGGTTCTTCATGAAAAATACTTTTGTATAAAGAAGTATTTCCATAAGTTAAAGAATATTGTGCAAACATTGCTTTCCAATCTTCTTCTGTATAAGAAACTAGTTTTTCTGTTTGAGCAAAATTATCTCTAAATATAAAACCTTCTAATCTAAAAGAATCAAATAAATCAAATATTTCATTTTTAAAAGTTTCAAAAGAAGTTTTTGATAGTTGAAATATATCTTCAACATTTTTAATTGAATAACCAAATTTATTTAAAGTGAGTAAAAATTTAATAACTTTTTTTTGTGAAACTAAATCATTTTTAGATAAAAAAACATTAGTTAAAATTTTTCCTGTCATACCATAATATTTTTTTTGTGAAACTAAATCATTTTTAGATAAAAAAACATTAGTTAAAATTTTTCCTGTCATACCATAATATTTTTTTTGTAAGTCTAAAAATTTTGTCATTTGAAATCCTTTAGTATTTTAAATAGATAAATATAAATGATAAGTAAGTAAAGAAGGTATTTTACCATTTATCTAATTAATTGAAGTAACAAACTTTTGAAATTATCATTTGTATTTATCTTATATACAAGTAAATAAGAAAAGTAATTTGTTCCATAATTAAATTGAAGTAACCATTCTTTGAACTTGTATGAAAAAATTATAATATTTTATTTGGACATATTATGTCAAAAAAAGTTTTTTTTAAAAAAAATAAATATATATAAAAGAATTTTTTTTTAAGATATAATATATCAAAGGAGAAAAATATGATATACTTGTATTTTATTTTAGGTTATATATCAATAGTGGGAATAATAATATATTTATTATTTTATTTTGATAATACTGATAAATGTGAATGTGGAGAAAAAGTTGATTATTTTTCAGAAATTGAAAATTATGAAATTAGAGACTATTCTATTTGTGGAAGTTGTGGAATAAAAAAATTATTAAATGTAGAACCAACAACTTTAATAAGTAATTAATATCCTTCCTTAAGGAAGGTACTTTATTAATTAAAATAACTGTGTTTATTTTTAAGAGTTAAAATTAATTAAATATTTTTGTTAAGTTTTCTAAGTTTAAAAAACCATATAAATTTAACATTAAAACAATAAATATCACAGTATATAAAAATAACCAAAGATTTTCCCCACCACTATTAGTTCTAAAAATTAAAATTTTTGGTAAAACATGAAATGATTTTTTACCACCAAAGATTTTAACACCACTTTTAGTATGCATATCACCAAAAATATGTAATAAACTACCAATACCTAACCAGAAAACAATATATGAAGCAATATGATAATTTAAAAATAATAAAATAAAAGATATTCCACCAAAAAATAAAATATTATAATCAACTCTATGTGTAGGTCCTCTATGTGTTAAAAAAGAAACAAAAAAAGAAATAGGTCTTAATCTTTTACTAATATATGATTGAGGATGATCCAAATCAGGTAATAAAGCACCAAAAGAAACAATTATAAGAATAAATATAGGTACTATTTCCATAGTAAATAAAGGTATTTTATTACCTAATTCTTGATATTGTTTTAAAGCAGGTTCATAAAGATTTGTAAAATTCATAGGTTCAAATCCTAAGTTCAATAATCCTGCTGTGATAGCTAAAGCTGTCATTTGATGTGTTTTATATGTCATTTTTTACTCTTTTTTATTATATTATATATATTTTATCATAAAGAAAATTAAAATAAAATTAAACTATGTGTTTTTTTTGTTTTAAAAATGATATAATGTATCAAATAGATAAAAACACATAAATTGGAGGTAAAATGGAAGAGTTTAAAATAAAGAATAAAGAATTATTTTTCTTATTAAATAATTTACCAAAGTTAAAGAGAAAAATAGAAAAAAAATATGGTATAAAAGAAGATTATATAGAAAACAAAGAAAAATTAGAAGAAATTAAAAAAAAAGTTTCAAAATATAAGGATAAATTATCAAAAAAAGAATTAGATAAATTAAATTACTTAAAACTAAAAAAAAGAAAACATCTAAAAGAAGAAAGATATTTTGTGATAACAGAATTGGGACATAAACCAGAAGAACTATATGATTATGAAAACTTAGCTGACTTTACAGAGGAACATTATAATTTTCAAAAAAAAGAACATTATAAAAGTTTAGTAGAAATATCTAAAAGAGATGGTAAATATACAAGAGAAGAAAAAATAAAAAATAAAAAAGAACTTCAAAAAAGATATGGAAAAAAATATGATAAATTATTTTTATATGATACTTGGTTTAGATTTATAGAAAATAAACAAATAAGATATGGTTCTCTTGCTTCATTAGAAAGTTGGGTAATAGATAAGGTTTCTAATAAAATTTCTAAATTTATTGATAAAAATATACCATATATTATTCAATCAAGTTGGGATAGAGAGTCTGATAGTAAATATTTTTCATTAGATTTAACAACAAAAGCAATGGGGAGAGAAGAAGAATTAGAAAGTTTAAAAAGAGAAATTAGAAATAATTTTGAAAATCAAATGATAGAAATAATTACACAAAAATTAATAATAGGTTTAAAAGGTTGTATATTCAAAAAAAATAATTATAGAGATAATCAAATAAGTATTTATATTCCAGATTTAGAAACAGCAAAAATGTTAAAAAGTAAAAATTTTTTAAATAATGTTGAAAATATGGAACAACCCTTTAAATATATTAAAAAAAGATTTAAACAAATTTTGGAAGAGATACATTTTAAAGATACTTTAAATCAAATGTATTATCAAAATAAATCAAAATTCAAAAAAGAAGAGAAAGAATGTTAGAAGATAAAAACTTTATTCATATTGCAGCAGAAATTGCAACTGCTTCAAAATGTGTATCAAAAAGAGTTGGTGCAGTAATAGAAAAAGAAGGTAGAATAATTTCAACAGGATATAATGGTTCTCCAAAAGGACATATTAATTGCGATGAATTATTTGAAGAATGGTCAAAAGACCATCATATTTGGTCTCATAAATATGAAATACATGCAGAAATGAATGCTTTAATTTGGGCCGCTAGAAAAGGTATTAGTATTGAAGGTGGAACAATTTATGTAACATTAGAACCTTGTGACCAATGTACTAAAAACTTAATAGCAGCAGGGATTAAAAAAATTGTTTATACAAGCAAATATGAACATGTAAACTCAGAAGAATTAAGAAATTTTATTGAAGAACATAAAATAGAATATATTTATATGCCAATAGAAGATGAAAAGTTTGATGATCTATTAAAAAAGAAATGGTTGGATTCTAATAAATAGGTGGTGGTTATTCACCACAACCTATTTTTGGTTTTTTAATATTATCAAATAAACTATTGTTAGGTTCTACACTTAAAGTAGGAAGACAATCTTTTTCCCATTTTTTCATACCACCTGTTAAAATCAATATATCATTATAACCCATTTCCATTAAAGTAATATAAGCTAATTTAGATCTTAATCCAGAAGTACATAAAATAATAATTTTTTTGTTATATAAGTCTTTATTATATTTTTTAATCTTAAACTCCAATAGTCCTCTTGGAATAGTTACTTTATCAATTTTTGGAATAGTATTTTCATTATTAATTTCATTAGGTTCTCTTATATCTAATAAAATATAATTTTGAACCAAAGTACCATCTATTAATTGTTTTAAATATAATGGTTCCATAGTTGGAATAGTAATATTTTTAGTTTTTTTTTCAATATATTTTTCCCAAGAAATGGTATTTTTATTTGTATTTGCATAAACATTTGTTGATAATAAAACAACAAAGAAAAAATAAAATAAATTTCTCATTTAAAATCCTTTTTCTTATATGATACCATAAATATAAAAAAAAATATTAAAATAAAACAATTACAAAAAGAAACATTTTAATTATATTAAAATTACTTTTTAACAACTTTAAAAAACTTTAAGTTTATTTTAAACTAAAATAAACTATAATATTTATAAGTACTTAATTTTTTTAAGTTAAATTTAAGTTTAAAGGGAAAAAATGTTAGAAATAAGATGGCATTCAAGAGCAGGTCAAGGAGCAGTAACTGGTGCAAAGGGTCTTGGTTCTATTGTTGCTGAATCAGGTAAAGAAGTACAAGCATTTGCTTTTTATGGTTCTGCAAAAAGAGGTGCTTCAATGACAGCATATAATAGAATAGACAATAAACCAATTTTAAATCATGAAAAATACATGAGACCAGATTATGTATTTATTCTAGATCCTGGTTTGGCTTTTACAGATGATTTTACTCTAAATGGAAAAGAAACAACAAAATATATCATAACTACTCATTTAGAAAAAGAAGATTTAATAAGTCTAATACCAGAATTACAAAATATATCAGAAAGAGTATTTACTTTAGATAGCTTACAAATATCAAGAGATACTATTGGTAAAGCAATTCCAAACACTCCAATGTTAGGTGCTTTTATAAAAATAAGTGGTATGTTTGAATTAGAAAATTTTCAAAATAAAATGAAAAAAGTATTAAAAAAATTACCTCAAAATATAATAGAAGCAAATATGAAAGCAATAAAAAGAGCTTATGAAGAAGTAAAATAAAAAGGAAAAACATGGAAAAGAAACCAATTAGTGAAATGGGTTGGGATGAATTAGTTCCAGGGGCTGCATTAAATAGTTTTGATGGAATAGTAGAAAACAATTTATCTAATATTCAACCAGAAGAAAGACAATATAGTGAAACAAGTTCCAAAAGTATGAGTGTTGGTGATTGGAGAGTTATTAAACCTGTATGGAATAGTGAAACTTGTATTGATTGTCAAAATTGTTGGGTATTTTGTCCAGATACTTCTATCATTGCTAGAAATAAAGAAATGAGAGGTGTTGATTATGAACATTGTAAGGGTTGTGGTTTATGTGTAAGTGTATGTCCTACAAATCCAAAATCACTTTTAATGTTTAATGAATATGTGACAGTTGAAGAAGCATTATCTCAATGGCCAGAAAAAAAGAAAAAAGGTGAATAAATGAATAATAAAAAAATAGAACTAAATAAAGTAGAAGTTTGGGATGGGAATATGGCAAATGCACAAGCATTTAGGCAAGCAGAAGTAGACGTAGTTGCTGCATATCCTATTACACCTTCAACAGCAACTGTAGAAAATTATGCAATGTTTCATGCTAATGGGTATATTGATGGTGAAGTAATTATGACTGAATCAGAACATGCAGCAATGTCAGGTTGTATTGGTGCAGGCGCAGCAGGAGGTAGGGTTGCTACTGCTACTTCTTCACAAGGGTTGGCATTAATGATTGAAACTTTATATCAAGCAAGTGGTATGAGAATACCTATTGTGTTATGTTTAGTTAATAGAGCATTAGCTTCCCCTTTAAATGTTAATGGAGACCATTCAGATTTATACCTAACAAGAGATAGTGGTTGGATATCAATAGATGCTTTTTCACCACAAGAAGCATATGATATTACTTTAATGTCATTTAAAATATCAGAACATCCACAAGTGAGATTACCAGTGATATCAAATCAAGATGGTTTTATGACTTCTCATACTGCACAAAATGTTAAACCATTAACAGATGAAATTGCAGCAAAATTTGTAGGAGAATATTTACAAATAAATGCATTATTAAATTTTGAAAAACCAGTTACACATGGTGTACAAACAGAACAAGATTGGCATTTTGAACATAAAACAAAACAACATTCAGCTTTAATGGGTTCTAAAAATATTATTAAAGAGATTTTTAAAGAATATAAAGAATTAACTGGTAGAGAATATAATCTTGTAGAAAGTTATGGTATGGAAGATGCAGAAATAGCAATAATTTGTTTAGGTTCTACATTTGAAACAGCAAAAGTTGTAATTGATGAAATTAGAGAAAAAGAAGGAATCAAAGCAGGAGTAGTTGCACCTAGGTTATTTAGACCTTTCCCATTAGAAGAATTAGCAGAAGAGTTAAATAATGTCAAAGCAATAGCTTGTATGGATAGAAGTGCTCCTGGTGGTACAGTGGGTACTTTATATAATGAAACTTGTGGATCATTATTTAATACAAAAAATAGACCTATTATAACTAATATAATTTATGGTTTAGGTGGAAGAGATATGACTGTTTCTGGATTAAAAGAAATATTTAAAGACTTAAATAATCAAATAAAAAATACAAATCAAAAAATGAAAATTCAAAAGTTTGTAGGTGTTAGAGGACCTGAATTGAGTTTTTATGAAATGAAAGGGGAAAATAATGAATAATAATTTAAAAAATAATCAAAAAGAAATAAAAAATCTTAAAACATTTTCAACAGCAGCTGAAAGATTTGAAGGTTCTCATTTACTTTGTCCAGGTTGTGCACACTCAATTATTGTAAGAGAAGTGTTGAATGCAACAAATGACAATTTAGTTATTTCTGCTTCAACTGGTTGTTTAGAAGTTTGTACAGCAATTTATCCTCATACTTCATGGGATTGTTCTTGGATACATATAGGGTTTGAAAATTCTTCAACGGCAATAGCGGGTGCAGAAACAATGTATAAAGTATTAAAAAGAAAAGGAAGAATTGATACAAAAGAACCAGATCCAAAGTTTGTAGCTTTTGGAGGAGATGGAGCTACATATGATATTGGTTTTCAATGGATTTCAGGTTGTTTTGAAAGAGGACATAATATGATGTATGTATGTTTAGATAATGAAGTTTATGCAAATACAGGAGGGCAAAGAAGTTCTTCTACACCAATTGGTTCTTCAACAACAACAGCCCCAGCTGGTAGTACTTCATATGGTGAAAAACGAAATAAAAAGGATATTATTTCAATTATGGCTGCTCATGGTGCACCTTATGTTGCACAAGTAGCTCCAAATAAATGGAAAGACATGGTAAAAAAAATTCAAAAAGGTTATGCAGTAGAAGGTCCAGTGTTTATTAATGCAATGTCTCCTTGTACAACTGAATGGAAGTTTGCTCCAAATCAAACAATTGAAGTTGGAGACTTAGCAGTGGATAGTTTAGTATTCCCATTATATGAAATAATAGATGGGCATGAATTAAACATAACATATAGACCAAAAAATGTTATTCCTGTAAGAGATTATTTAGGTACTCAACCAAGGTTTAAACACTTATTTAAACCAGAGAATGAACATATAATTCAGGAATGGCAAAAAAGAGTGGATGAAAAATGGATAAATTTACAAAAAAGAGAAGAAATTAGGTTTAATTAAATAAATTATCAATAATGTTTTAACCTTTATAAAATTAAATATAAAATATAAAAAAGGTTGTATATTCCTGATTTAGAAACATCAAAAAATGTTAAAAAGTAAAAATATGTAAAATCAGAAGAATTAAGAAATTTTATTGAAGAACATAAAATAGAATATATTTATATGACAATAGAAGATGAAAAGTTTGAGAAAATATTTACTTAAGAAATTGTTGGATTCTAAAAAATAGGTGGTGGTTATTCACCACAACCTATTTTTGGTTTTTTAATATTATCAAATAAACTATTGTTAGGTTTTATACTTAAAGTAGAAAGACAATCTTTTTCCCATTTTTTCATACCACCTGTTAAAATCAATATATCATTATAACCCATTTCCATTAAAGTAATATAAACTAATTTAGTTCTTAATTCAGAAGTACATAAAATAATAAAAGTGTATTAATAAATAGAAACTTTAACAGACTTTTTCCATAATATGAAATACAAAGGCTTTTTTCATTTTAGGTTATGTTGAGAAAAAATCAGTTTTAAGTTTTCTTTTTCCAACAAAACCACCCCAAGAAGTCCATTTATATTGTTTTTCTTTAACAATG
>Ga0102948_1000060_pt1 | contig 36622 bp, 26 predicted proteins | sample SalPonA_A_H2O_MG_FD_78211 | JGI IMG/M metagenome (GOLD analysis project Ga0102948, IMG submission 78211) | Water microbial communities from South San Francisco under conditions of wetland restoration - Salt Pond MetaG R2A_A_H2O_MG | ecosystem: Environmental > Aquatic > Non-marine Saline and... | reverse complement strand
ATAACGGCATATTATTTGAAAGCTTGTGTTTTTAAAATCATTTTGGAATATTAGCATAAGAAGTTTAAATTAAAAGTCTGTTTAGAATAAATTGAACAAAAAAAAGGGCGCCCTAGGAAAGCGACAAATATAACTACACATTAGATTACAAAAGTCCACAGAACCTTTATTTAATGGTATCTTTAAGATTTTTATAAACTATATGACTATACAATAATAGGTATAAATATATAGTTTTTTAGGGCATTTTTTAGGGCATAAAAAACTATTAAAATAAGGACTCTAATTTATGCCAAGAATAGTAAAACCATTAACAGATACAGAGATTAAAAAATCGAAATCAAAAGATAAAATATATTACTTATCCGATGGTGATGGACTCAGATTAAAAATAAATACTTTAGGGCATAAACAATGGCAATTTAGATTTATATCTCCTATTACAAAAAAACAAAGAAAAACTTCTTTTGGATCATATCCTAAAATATCTCTAAAATTAGCAAGGGAAAGAAGAAATGAATTTATAGAGTTTATTACAAAAGGAATTGATCCAATAGATCATAATAAAAAATTAGATTTAGAAAAGAAAAAAGACAATCTATTAAGCAAAGAATTAACTGTCTCAAAATTATTAGAAAAATATATTGATTTAAAACAACATAATAATAATTTATCTGATAGAACTATAAGTGACTATAGATCAAGGATTAAAAATCATTTTTATCCTTACTTACCTTTTAAAGAAGATACTCCTATAAAATCACTTACATCAGATATTTTAATAAACTGTTTAGAAAAATTAGAAATTGAGAATAAACTCGAAACTCTAAAACGTATTCGTGGAATTATCTTGGAATTTTTAAAATTTTTGTATAGTGAAGATCTTCTAAGTGATCCCATCATCATAACAAAACTTGAACTTAAAAACTTTAAGAAGAATAGTAAAAATAAAATAAGAAACTTACCAGCAATTTTAAAAGAGAAAGATATAAAAAAACTTTACAACAAATGTTTAGATTATAACCGTAGAGATATTGCTAGACATGCTATCTTATTTAGTTTTCATACAGCACAAAGACAAGGTAATATTATAAATGCATTATGGTCTGAATTTGATTTTGAAGAAAAATTATGGAGAATACCTAAAGAAAAAATGAAAGTAAAAAGAGATCATATTTTACCATTGAGTAAAGAAGTTATAGAAATTCTTCAAAAGATCAAAGATCTTGACTACAATAGTATATATGTTTTTGCAAGTCCAGACAATAATTTAAAGCATATCTCAAAAGATACAGTCAATAATGCTTTGAGGCATATGAATTATTCAAAAGATGAAATTGTAGCTCATGGATTTAGGACAATATTTTCGACGATTTGTAATAATAAAATTTCAGATCATAATATAAATTATGAATTTATAGAAAAAGCGCTTGCACACTCTTCAAACAACCAAGTTAGAGAAATATATAATAGAGCAGAGAACATTCAAGAATTAAGAACTCTAATGCAATGGTGGAGTAATTATTTAATTAAGCTAAAATACTAGTTTCTTAGTTTTGCAAGTTTTGCAGTTTTTTAATCAAAATTAATTTTAATTAAATCATCTAAACTGTCAAACATAGCGTCTTCATAGTTTTTAGTAGATACACCTTTTAAATTTATAGTTTTATTATGTACAACTTGATTGTTTTTATTTAATATCCCTATATTTAATTGATTTTCAATTATGAAAAAGCCATAAGATTTTTTTCTAGTTAAATTAGATTTAATAAAAATATTATGTGTATAACTTACATTTGTTCCATTAAGTGATAATTGTAACTTAGATATTTTATTTTTTATAGTTGATTCATATACCCTTGAATCTCTATCTAGTATTAAATTAAAAGATAAATTTTCTTTTAACTTATTGATTCTATCTTCCAATAATATTACACTATTTGTATAATCTTTTAAATCAAATGAATTATCAATTGATGATAAAATGATAAATTTATTTTTATATTCTTCAAAGTCATGTTTTAAATTTTTAAATTTTTTTAACTTTAAAAATTTATCTAAGGTATTATTATTTACAAGTTTTACTAAATTATTAAATAGTAGGTTTTTCTTCAAATCAAGATTCTTAATCAAACTATATTTACTAACTTTTACTAAAACTATAAAGCTATTGGGAGTTAATTGTTTAGATTTTTCAACTTTGTAATTAGAAAAGTCTAAATCCTCAATTTCTGATTTCATATCTAGATTAGAACTTTTAGATATATACTCTCTATAATCCATGTTAGATGCAGATTTTGTCTCAAAGCTCGAAGAAATATTTACAAATAGATTCGAGGATAAATCACTAAGTGCTTTTGTTCTAGCTTCAGAGAAGTTTATGCCTTCGCCGATACCATATAAATAGTTATTATCACTAGTATTATAATTTAAGAACCAACTTGGATATAAAATTTCTTTCTTTTTTACATGGTTAGTTTTATCACTACAAGAAGATAAAATAAATCCAATAATTACAAAAAAGAATAAACTAAATATTTTTCTAATCATATTTTACTTTGCTCATTTAATGTTTCAAAATCACTAATTGTTTTTTCTATTCTTAATACAGCTTTATTAATTAATTCATTTGGCTCTAAAACTAAATTATCAGCTAATTGATATAATTGTTGAGCTTTTTTATATTCACCTTTTATTTCTTTTATAATTCCAAGATTATAGGCTGCAACATAACAACTATCATTTGTACTTGTAAGTAATTTACTTAAAAGTTGTTCAGATTTATCAATCCTTTTATCATGTAAATATTCAGCTGCATATTCAAGTAAATCTTCTTGTTCATCAGTATAATCAACTTCAGGATCATCTAATAATTCTACATAAAATTTAACTTTTGTTGGAGCAATATTAGGTATAAAACCATTTACAATATCTATTGCTAGAGAATTCATTGCTTCTTTTTTTGATGGTAATCCACCTGAATAATCAGAACAATGATAAGCAGCAGCACTTTCATTAAAATTATTTGTATAAAGAATGTCACCAAACTCAACATTTGTCACAGAAATTGTTGCTGATAATAAATAAGTACCTTTAGTACATGAAACAGAATATTCACTTACACTTTTGCATTTTTTATCATTACATCTTGTTCTTTTTTCCCTATAATAACTTTTTGTAAAAGAAGTGTTATTGATTTTACCTGTAATTAATGACTGAGCACCTATCAAGTTACCAACTTCAATGATATTATCTTTATTTACTAATCCAGAATATTGAAATTTTTGTTCATTTATAATATCTTTTCTATTACTAACATTAACAACTGTAAAAAATGATTTATTATCAAATTTTGCTTCATAAACCTTAGATTCAACTTTTTGAGATAAACCCATAGTGTCATTTTCAAAATTTAACACAGCAACTTTTTTATACTTTGATATTTTATCAACCTTAGCAGGTTGAGTGGCATATATACTTACTTTTTTAGTACACCCAGAATAAAACAGAACTATAAGTAAACTAACTAAAATAGATTTCATAGTGTTCTTAAAGCCTCTTTTGCATTAGTTATTTGTTTTTCCGGAGTAATTTGATCTATATTTTCTTTAGAACTACATCCAACAGATAATATTACTAAAATAGAAACTAATAAAAATTTCATATCTAATTCAACTTATTTAATGCATCTTCTGAATTTTGAAGCTGAATAGGATTATCTATATATTCTTCTATATTTTTTGTAATAGTTTTATTAATTTCATCCTTATTTACAGCAATTAACAAATGAATAGTATTAGCACTTTTATTTTCCCAATAACTAATTTGTTTTGATTCATTTAATGTCATTTCTGTAGCCTGCTTTGAGACAACAGTAACTACTTTTTCTACAAGCTCTTTATCTTCTAATCCAGTTGATCTCATATATGATTCAGCTTTAGTTTTAATGTCAATTTTGATTTGATTTACTAAATTTGTTCTTGCATTAAGTAAAGCCTCTTTTCTAGTAAAATCAAATCCTAATTTTGATTTAGGAGCAGAACCAGTTGCTATATATCTATCTTTTTCTTCATAAGATCCACATGCCCATTTAGGAGCATTTTCTCCAGATATTATACATTCACCTTCAACGCTATTTGGTTTATACTCTTCTTTTGATGAACAAGCAGTAAAAAGTAAAGTTCCTGATATAAACAAACTTGATAGCAATAATCTTTTTTTCATAAATATCTCCTAAAACTTTCTTTTTATATTGTTAATATCTTTTTTGAAAAAAAATCCAAAAATTCTAAAAAATATCTTAAATATTGAAAAAATAGACTTAAATGTAGCAGATAAAATTTTTATAAATATTACAAAACCTGACACATTATTTGTTGATTTTGTTGAATCATAATCTGAAGTCATCTTTTTAGCTTTTGTTTTACTTTTTTTATCTTTTGGATTACTAACTTCTTCACTATTATCAACCTCTATATTGTTTTTATCTTTAATAGCATGTTTACAATTTAAAAGATCATTAAAATCATCATAGAAAAAGTTAGTTTCTTTAAGAAATGGTCCTTTATCTTCATATTTTGAATTCACTTTTGAAGTAATATCAGTTACAATTTGGTTAAAATTAGAATAATTACTAATATGATTAAGCCTATCATTTATTGACTTCCAGCCACCATCGTTTACATCTACCCAAAAATAACCTGTTTCATCTATTTTTATTTCCCCATCAATTGGTGACATACCTTTTGTATATCCATAATGTATTCTTCCAACAGTAAATTCATATTCAAATATTTTATTCATTTTTATTTATTCTCCCAAATTACATCATTTGAAAAAAATCCAGCTATATAAACTCTGATACTATCATTGCAACCTGAGTTTCTATATCTATCATTTAAATCATAAGCAAATTGTAAAGCCTCATCTTTTGAATTGTATATTTTTTTTGTATAAATCCCTGTTGAACCATATTCTACTGTGTATTCTTTTGACATTTTCTATCCTTTTTCATGTAAATTTAATTATTGCACCAGAGTATTTTTCTACTAAGTTGAAAGCATAATCTAAAGCTTCATCTTTAGAAGTAAATATTTTCTTAACATTGAATTCTATTGTTTCACATTCAACAATATAATTTCTTAACATTTATTCTCCAAAATAATTATTTTTTTCGAATATTATTTAATAACTGTCGCAATAAAATAGCATTTTACATTATTTAGAAATAAAATAATAAATTGCTATTTTGCAACACTTTTAAATAAATTCACTTATTATAAATTTATAATAATTTATTATAGAAAACAAGTACGACAGCATAATGTCGCTAAAATTATATTTTAAAGTTTAATATTATAAAATAATATGAAATATATCTGTTTAAGGTACTAAGTGAAAAATAATAACTATGATAAAATATTGACTAGGCTAGTTTTTATACTTACAAAATTATCAAATAATGATCTACCAACTATTGATTATCTTGCTGAAGAGTTTAATGTAACAATAAGGACAATACAAAGAGATGTATATGAAAGATTGATCAATTTTCCAATTGAAAAAAATAATTTAGGACAATTAAAATTTATTGATGGCTTTAGTTTAAATAATACTGAATATAATGATAATGAATTATTATTAATATACTTAGGAATGTTACAAGTAAAAGATTTAAGTCAAAATTTTAAATTAAAAATAGATGATCTTTTTTCTAAATTAGTAAAACCTAACTATAATGCTCCTTATCATATTAAAGCAAAAGAATTCGAAAAAATTGATTTTAAATCTCAAAAAATAAAAAGCTTAGAATCAAGTATAAAAGAATTCAAGATTATAAAATTAAAAATATTTTCAAATGAAACAGTTAAAATTGTAAAGCCATTAAAAATAATCTCTATAGACCAATTATGGTATTTATTATGTAAAGATCTAGAAACAAGTATCATTAAATTATATTTAATTTCAGATATAGATTATGTAATAACTACTGATGAAAAATTTGTAATAACTAGCGATCTAAACAAAATTATCAACAACGTACATAGTAGCTTTTTTGTAAATGAAAATATTTTCAAAGTAAAAACTAAAGTTAACTCAAATATTGCATATTTTTTCAAATCTAAGAAAATAATAAGTACGCAAAATATTCTTGAAGAAAAAGAAAATGGAGATTTAATAATTGAATTTGAGGTTTCACACTTTGAAGATATTGATAATACTATTAAAGCCTGGATTCCAGATATTAAAGTTCTAGAACCCAAAGAATATGCTTTAAAATTGGAAAATGAATTAAGAGAATATTTGAGTTAAGGAAAAAAAGAATATCAAATAAATGATGAAATTGAAAAAATGAAATAACTATTTCTCACAAAAAAATAATAAAAATAATAGATATAATTTCCCTAATATAACCCTATATAACAAAATCTAACTACAAAAAATAGAATAAATAAGTAGAAATAACTTTCATGTCATATCTTTTTGAAAGTTTTTAAAGTCCTTAATTTTACTATTTTTTTCTTTGAAAATATCTGTTAAAATTTGTATTAGGTTTGCAATTCATACAATGTTTTAAAATATCAATTAAAACTTCTGTATTTGTATAATTTCTCATATTTTCTCTATATGTAATCTCATTTACATATAATTCAAGGTATTTTTTGGATAATGAATGATGTTGTCCTATAACCATTCTTCTTAATCTACTGAAATAACTTTCAGCAAAATTAGTATTAACACCTTCATCATTCTGATATTCTTCTGAATGATTAACTGATTTGTGATTGAAGAGTGTTTCACCATTTATATTACAAATATTTTTAATACCTTTATAACTTGTGTGTTCATCAGTAATTATAGTAGATTGTTGTTCTATATATAAATTAATAAGTTTTTCTATATCTTCTTTATTTTCATTTTTAATAATAAAAGCATAACTTCTATCTTTTATATTTCCATTAACTTCTCTCATAGTTATAATACATTCTTGATTTTGATGTTTTAGTTCTCTTCTGTCTTCTCTATCTTTTTTCTTATTTTTCTTTTTTGGTAAATAGTTTATATATGCACCATCAATTTGAATATTACCTTTTAATTTATTTTGATTTAACATTTCATATTGGTTAAACAATGCAGTTCTAATCTTATGTAGTATCACAAAAGAATTCTTTTGACTAATATTTAACTCTCTTGATAGTTGTAAAGAAGATAATCCTTTAACACTATTTACAAACAAAAAGATTGATAAGAGATATTTTCTTAATGGTAATTTATGATTTTCAAATATAGTATCTTTTGTTATTGAGTAAAACTTATAACAATCTTTACACCTAAACTTATTATTTACTTTTCTTTTTTTAAAACTTCCACAAAAAGGACAATTAGGTTTGTAGTCTTGTTTATGATATTTTGCTTCTTTGAAAATTTGTTCTATTTTAAAATCAGTTAGGTTAGAAATTGTATCTATACTAACAGATTTTAGGTTTATTAATGTTTTCAATTTATTAAAAAGGACTTCCTGGATTACATATTGTACACATAGATTTTGTTTTTCCATGAGGGCATTTGTTAGATTCTTTCAGTTTGTCTTGAACAATATCTTTTATCTCATTTTGAGTAATATTTAAATCTTTTAATTGAATATCTAATTCAGTTTCCATTTCTTGTGGTAATTTTTCTAAATTGATTGATTTTAATGATTCTATTTGTTCTTCAACATTTTTTTTATTTTCTAATTTTTTATCTAAATATTTTTCAACTAAAAACTTTGATAAAGAGTTCTCATTATTATTTGAAGACCATTGTTGATATTCTTGTTCTAATTTCTGTTTTTTTTCAATTGAATGTTTTTCTAATTTTTCCCAAAATATCTCTTCTTCTGCAATCAAGCCATATTCTTCCAAATCATTTGAAGAAATAAAACCTAAATCTAATACTAAATCAATTATATTATTAGATATTGCTTTTTTTATTGAATCAATCTTGTCTCTTTTCATTTTATTAATCATTAAATCTTTTTGAAGTATTTTTTGTTCATCCCCACATTCACTAAATAATGATTTAAGTAAGGGGGTACTAAATATTTTATGTTCATTTTCAACTTCAACTAATATATTTGGATAATGTATTGAAATATAATTTACTGCTTTTTGAATAAATTTTTTAAAATTATCACTATAATCTTGATATGTTTCACCAGTTTTTTTATTTGTTTTCAAAATGGTATTTTTTTCTTTAAATAATTTTCCAGTTTTTTCATCTGTTATAAAAGTAAAAAATTTATAAATTGACTTCTCAATCTCATTGTTTGATTTTTCTGTATAATAACCTCTATTTGATAATATACCTACATTTATTTTACTAAATATAGTTTCAATTATTTTGTTATTAAATTTATTAACTTCATCATTTTCTAAAGTACCTTCTTTTGATTGAAACTCCCTATTTTCTTCACCTATTAAAGATAAGAAAAATATTAAAGTATTTATTTCTTCTACTTGTTTTAAGTCTTCTAATTCTGTATCAGTTAATTTGCTTTCATTATCCTTTGTAAATCCTTTATGAGACTGAAATACTGTTAATGTAGAACTATTAATAGTAGCAGTAAATGAAACTCTATCTAAATCAAAAATATCATTGATTTTTTCAATATCACCATCTAAATCTTCTTTTAAATTTTGATAAGTTCCTTTTTTTTGCCAATTTTCAACTTTTTCAATTTCAGTTAATAAACCTATTTCTTTATTTACAAGTTTTGTTATATTTGTATCAGGTTTTATTTTATCTTTCAAAATATCATTTATTTTACTTGTTTTATAAAAATGATGAAATACTGAATATGAATGGTTTGGGTCATCCCAAGATGAAATATTATTTGCTATTAGTTCCTTATCTGTATTTTTTGGAAAATATAAAACATCTGGCATACCAGAATTTGTAGTTATAAATTCATCTAAACTTTTCACATCTTTAAAAGGTGGTGTTGCTTGAATTGTTAGTTCATTTTTATCTCTATCTTCTTTTGGTATTTTTTCTAATCTTAAACTTCTTTGGTTAATAAGTTTAAACATTTTATCTTTTATTGTGTTATTGATATTTTCAACTTCACTGTTTAAAACAACTTTTATAATTTTTTTAACTTCATGAAAATCATTTTTAATTATTTCCAATAACCATCCATTTATTTCTGATTGTTTTGCATTATATAAATCTTTAAAATAGTTTTCAAGAATTGTTAAACTTTCTATATCATTGGTTGGAAAATTGTTTGTTAAAAATATTTTATACAAATCTTCTGGTGTAGAGTCTTCATTTATCTCACCATTCTTATTGTTTTGTTTCTGGTTATTCTCAATTGGATTTAGTTTCTCATCAAAATCAAAACCAATATTGATAAAAAACTGTTTTGGGTTTTTAATTCCATAATTTTCTAATATTTCAAAAGTTTTATTTTGGGTTCTATCTTCTTCTAATAATTGTTCTAGTGTGTTTAAAATATTGTTATTTTCAGTTTTTGATAAAAAATCTTTTTTTTCATTACTATCAATTAACTTACCATATTTTACTATTATATTTTCAAGTGAAGAACTGAATTTCAATAATCTATCATGCTCTGATTTCATTAAAACATTTCCAAAATGTTCAAAAAACTCTACATCATTATCATTTCTCATTACATTGATGTGATTTCCTAATTTTGAAACTATTTTATCACTGTCAGTTATACTTGGTAAGTAACCAAATTCATCAATATACTTTTGAATATCTTTCATTGTAGTTTGTTTCATTCTTAATTTTCCTTTTCATTATTTACTCTATTATAATAAAAATGAATCACTTTTTTTTTAGACTTATATTAAAAATAATTTTCAATATATGAGATATTTTAACAAATAAAAATTTAAGATTTTATCAACTGTTTATAAGCCTTGTTATTTAGGGGTTTTATTTATTTTTATTGTTTAACAGAGTTATAGTAGGGTATAATGATGAAGAAACAAACATGAAAATAGCAATAAATGATTTAGCTGAAAGACTATAACTCAAAGTATGAAAGCTATAGCCTTGCAAAGAAGATTAAAATATCGAGTTTAATTCATCCTCATAAACTACTTCTTTTTCAAGTAAATGCTTAGATAATTTTTCAATCTTATTCCAATGTTCTTCAACTAATTTTTCAGTTTTATTTTTAGCTTCATTCATCCATCGCTCAACAGCTAAATCTATTTTTTCATGATAATGTTTTGTATCTGTTACACCTGTTTTCATTTCCTGGATATTTCTAAATCCAGAAATATTTATATACCCTACTTCCTTATCCATTCCATAATGTGCAATAGCTACATAGGCATCTTTAGTAGCCTGTTTTAAGTCATTTTGAGCACCAGTGTCCATTCCATCAATTTCGCCATACTTTTTTATCTGAGAAAGTCTTCCAGCAAAAGAGACACAAATTCTATTTTTAAAGTCTTGTACAGTCATATTATTTAAAGAATCTTCATAATTATATGAAACAAATCCTAAAGCATTTCCTCTTGGAGTAACTGTTATTTGTTCAATTTTAATATGTGGCATCAACACTTTTGACAATATTGCATGACCAGCTTCATGAATAGCTGTTTCTTCTAACATCTTTTCTAAAGAAAGGTGAGACAGCTTTTCACCATATTTTATAGTATTAATTTGTTCAATTAAAATATCTTGAGTAATAGATTTTAATCCATGTCTTAAACAGTAAAGAGATGATTCTTTACCTATTAATTCTAATTGTGCACCAGTCATACCTGTTGTATACATTAGAAGCTTATTAATATCAAATTTACCACTTGTTGGTTTAGTTTCAATAATTTTATCTATGAAATATTTTCTGGCTGGTTTATCTAAATCATCTATTTTAATATGAAGTTCAATTCTCCCTGGTCTTATAATAGCACTATCAATGTTTTCTTTATAGTTTGTAGCAGCAATTACAAAAATATTTTCATAAGGGTTGTTTGAAAAACCATCCATTTCAGATAGAAGTTTGTTTATAGGTATTTCTCTATTATTACCTTCACCTCTTTTTCCAAGGGAGTCAATTTCATCTATAAATACTATTGAAGGAGCATATTCTTTTGCCTTTTCAAATATAGTTCTTATTTTTGATGAATCTAAAAGATCAGTTCCAGTTGTAGATATAAATGGTAAATCAGCTTCATTTGCAAATGCTTTAGCTAGAAGAGTTTTACCTGTTCCAGGAGGTCCATAAAGAAGCATCCCTTTAGGAGCTTTAATATTAAATTTTTCTAATAATTTTGGTTCTTTTAGGAAATTTACAACTTCATTTAGTCTAGTTTTAGCTTTTTCATGTCCTGCAACATCTTTAAAACTAACATCTGGTATATCAAAAACTAAACCATCTTCGGAGAAGTCTTTTATTCTTTTTACTTTTTTAAATTGACATGATTCAATTTTATATGTTATAACACCATCTTTACTTGTAAATTTATCTTTAACTTCTAATGTCAAGTTTTTTCTGAATAGTTGTTTTACTAGATTATTATTTTCTATTTCATCATCAATATTTTCTTTTATAAATTTAATAGCCTCTTTTGAAAAAGATATTTTGATTTCTTTACAGTAATCAATTCCCTCATCTAAGTCCATAATATAATCAGTAATAGAATCGAAAAAATAAGTAGCAATTTTGTTTTTTAATCTTCTAGCATCTAATTCAGGTGCAAAAGATAAAATCTGAACTTTCATAAAATTTTTAAAACTATTACTTTTATGAAACTTGATTCCATACTTCTCAAAAAAGATTTTTTTATAATCATCGAAAGACTTTGTAGCAATTGATTCAAAAGCTTTATAAGTTAACTGATTAAAAAGTACAATATTAGCTTGAGAAAATCTTGAAAGTAATTCTGGAACTATAGCGTTCTGTTCTCCACCATTTTTATTGTCTTTTTTCTCTTCTCTTTTTAAAGCATCTAAAATCATAGATTCAGCTTGAATATAGTCATCATCAAGTAATTTTATAAACTTACTATCTGAATATAACTCTTTTCCAAGATTTGAAGTGATTATAAAAATCGTTTGACTAAAATCAACTTTAAATATTGCATTTGTGTCATTATATGATTTTTCATTTTCAACACTACATGGTTCTTTAGTAGATTTATCCCAACCACAAGCATCATACATATAACCACCTTCAAAGATTGACAATAGATTAGTTTGAATTACATTTGATGCTTTTTCAAATTCATCTAATACTATTATAGCTTTAGGGTTACTATGAACAAAACCAGTAAGTTGTCCTACTCCATATCCACCCCAGCCTTTTGGATATCCGTATAATTCTCCACCATTTTGTTCATGATATTGAGTCATATCAAATTTTTTGATTTGATACCCTTCGATATTTTCTCCAATAAGTTCAGCAAGATATGTCTTACCAGTTGCAGGAGGGCCTAAAAATAAATAAGTTGATTTTGGACTATCTGTATTTTCCAATATATTGTTTTTTATACTATCAGATATACTTTCAATAGCTCTATCTTGACCAAAAAGTTTTTTAGATAAATTCTGTTTCATCTTCTTAGCTGTAAGAATCATATCCTCACCAACAGTTTTAATATCCACAGGAATATTATCTTCTTTAATTGAATGTCCTAATTTTTCCATAGCTTTTTTAAACTCTTTTACCTCATCATCAAATTTAATTGTTTTATAATTAGAAGCTTCTTCTAAAATACTTTGTTTTATTTTTAGATTACATTCACAAATCAAAATAAACTCCCAAAATCATTATCAATTTTTTCTTCTAGATATTTTTCTAAATATTCAAAAACATCATTCTTAAGTTTACTATCACCTAATGACATATTTTCAACAGCTTTTGTAATATGATCCATTGTGATCAAATCAGCATCTTCTTTCATTGCAATATATTTTGCATGTAAAAATAGGTTTTTCATTTTAACTCCAGTATTTAATTGCTGCAGAATTTTGCCATATAATAACTAAACTCCACACATTATTATCTTGAACTCTAGCACCTTTAGGGTCTTAATTTGATATATGATAGTGCTTCATTCCTGAATTAAACTTTTAATTTCTATGACTTATATTATCTCCATATTTAACAAATATTTTTAAAATGGCGCCTCGTATTTGGTCCAATCTTGATTTTTATATAAATCTTTATTTTTTGGTTTATCTTTTAAAAACTCAGATAAAAATTCAAATGCTTTAACAATATCATCAAAACTTTTATTATAATCAAAAGTATCGTTATTATTTTTAATCCAAACATTATAATTTGAATCTACTCCACAATTTGTAAATCTAAAATCAGCATTATCATAATTTTCTATCTCTTTTATTTGATTTCCTAAGTTATAAATAAAATCATCTATTTTTTTTGCTTCATCTGGATAGTGTTTTTTTAATACTTCACAAGTATTTTTTGTATGTTCATATGCTTTATTTATATCGTCATCTACTTTATTAAAGCTAAATTCTTTGATATAAATATCTACAATTGTATTATCTATTTTTATCAAAATGGCATCTCCTCATCATCAACATTTATTGCAGTAGTATATATTAGTGAATTTTTGTTTTTCACTAAAAAATCAATTAAATTTAGATTTTCTACTTTCATAACCATATTTACAAACTCCCTTTTACTAAACAGTAGTTTACTATCCATACTAAAAGTAAATGTTTTTACTAATGGAGTGTAAGGAATTTCATTATAAAAACTAATTGATTTTTTAATTTCTAACCAGTTTCTATCATCAGAACTATTCATTGCTTTCAATAAATGGATTAGAAATAAAACATCTACTAATGGTTCTTCATCAATATTGCAATTTCTATAATCATATTCTGGTATTTCTCCATTATATTCATAGCCATAATGTTCTAAGTATATTTCATCTTGAACTTCTTTATATTTCGTCACCATAGCACTTACTGCAGGTAAATAAATTTTATTTAATCCCTTTTCAATATTTTCATATATAGAATCTAATTGATAATTTTCAAGTGTTTTAGATATCAATAAGTTTTGTAGTACATTTTTACTTTTTTTTGATTTTAAAAATTTACTAAAAGAACTATTCATTTCTTCATTTAACGTTTTAAATTTATCAAAAAACTTTTTATTTTGTAATATATACATTAAAATATCATATTGTTCTACTTCAAATAATAGAAAATTTATAAGTTCCTCATTCACATTAAAGCTAATAATATTTAAAATAGTATCAGTTATTATAAACTTATTCATTTCAAATAAATATATAAATATTTTAGGATTATCATACTTTGCTGATAATTCTAACAAGTTTTCACCTGTTTCTTTTTTTTCATACTCAATTAAAAGTTTTACAATTAATATATCACCTTTTTTGATTGCATATTCAAATAAAGAGTATTCATCACGTTTTAATTCATAATCTTTATAAAAATCTTGTAATAATTTCAAATCATTAACTATCACATCTTTTTTACTAATTAAAAAATCAACAATCTCTGAGTTTTTTGAAGATAAAATAAGTAAATATATAAACTTCTCAAAAGAACTTTTATCTTCGCCATATAAATGACCAGAGCTAATTATTGTTCCATTTTTTACCAGTAATTTAATAATATTTAAAATACCAACTTGACATGCATTAAATAATGGAGTTTCACCACCATCATTTTCATAATTGACATCTACACCTTTTTCAATTAGAAGTTTTACTATAGATACATTACCATTATCTATGGCTATTTGTAAATTTGATTCACAACAATCATAGTCATAATCCATTTCATTCACATCTATTTCTAAGTATTCATTAAATAGTAGAAATGACACAATTTCAGAATTGTTTTGCTCGATAGCTAGTGTAAAAAGTTTAGGAGGAACTTTTACTCCTTGATCTATCAACTTTTCAACCATTTCTATATCATTTAATTTTATCGCTGTTTCTAACTCTTCAGATTTTGGAACATGTTTTTCTATTTTTAATAATAAAGCTTTGAGTTTTTCAATTTTTTCTTTAGAAGTGATACCTTCTTTTCTAAATTCTACATCTATTCCCCCATACTTGGCTTCAGAATAAGTAACAGGCTCTTTTTTATTTTTAAGTTGTTCTAGAGTAAATTCACCATACTTATTTTCAATATCTTCTATTTGATTTTTTATAGTGCTTATTATCTTATTAATATCAAAAACTTTATAATCTATTGGAAACTCTAACAAGTCATAATTAATGGATATTCTTTCTTTTTGATCTTTTGTAAACTTAATATTTTGTCTTATTTGTCTCAATATACCCAAATCCAAACCTGGAGATTTATCTATGTAGAAATCTAAAATGCTACTATCAATATTGTCAAAAATAAAAATATATGAAGAGTTAATAAAGTCAAAATATTTTTTGGCTAAAAATTTTCTAAAATCAAAAGGAATAAATTCACTTAATTTTCTTACTACATAATTATTAGTATTTTTTGTCTCAATATACTTCAAAAGATCAAATTATTTAACTCTATTAAAGTTTATATTGAAAGTTTCATCTAAATAATGTGAATATCCTGATTCAAGGTAGTCTTTAAAATCAATGACACAGTATCTTTTATATATATTTAGGATCTCTTTTCTTGGATTTGCTAAATCTAAATATTTCTTTAATGACTCTGCATTATCTGCACCACTTTTCTTCGAGATATCAGTTGTAGAAAAATCTTTTTGCCAATATTCTATGTACAGATGCTTAGAAAATCCATATTTATCAATACTATTTATATTACTCATAGCTAAATCCATACTCTTCTAATGTTTCATAAATATCAAATTCTTCCAACCCTAATTTTTCAGTAATATAATCGTGTAAATCAAATGAAAAGGCTGCTTTATAATCTCTTTCAGAAGTATTAACCTCTAAATATACAGACCATGTCATGGGAGGCTGTTCACTTTCAATTAAACTTTGATTTAGAAGTTCGAACTCATCTCTAGCTAATTGTTGATTTTCACTTTGCCACTCCCCGAAGTCACTATCATATAAATCTATATATTTATCTTCCCAAATATAGTAATTCTCTTTCTCAAGCCATTCCTTTATTTCCTGATATCTCTTATCTTCTATAAGACATTTTTTACATACACCCTCAATAAGTTGTTCATCTTGTCTTAAACATTTACATTCTTTACAAATATTGTTTTCATCAATTAACTCATCCATGTTAAAAGTATTGTAGTCAGTACTAATTAGTCCCATATATAAATTTGCATAATTATCTTCCATTGTATAGTTTTTTAACCATACAATTTCATCTATACTATTCTCCTGACTATCTGAAAGTAGAAAATTTTGTATTCCTACTTGATTTAGCATATTTTTAAAAGTATTGTTGAAATTTTTAATACCATATTCAATTAGTCTTTCATTATCTAAATGTATGTCTTTGTAATCTTTCTTTTCATATAGTTTTTGATCATTTTTTACAAAGCATTCATCTAATATTAACTTCATTCCTTGTAATTTTTTCACCTCAGGAACTTCACTATCAAAATTATAAATACTTATCAAATCACCAAAGCTTTCATTATATAACTCTTCCACAATTATTTCATTAAACATGATTAAAAGTATCTCAAGTTTTTCATATTCTTTTAAATGATATAAATGATACATAAAGTTTTTTAGTTTAAGTTTTACATCGTCACTTTGAATCATAATATCAAATGAGTTTTCTCTAAAATACTTTTCTAATTTTGTATGTAATTCTTCTGCTAAACTATTATAATACTTCTCTTTTAAAACCTCTTCCACAATCCTATGATAAGGATTGATAAGCATCTCATCATCTATAAATCTTTCTGTAAATATGTCTTGTATATGATAATACATTTTAGAGAATATTGCATCAGGTAGCTTTTGAAGGTTTGGGTATGATGAGCTTTCTCGCTCATAAAGAGATAATATATCTTTTTCATTTGAAAGGATATCAATTAGTTCACTTTCACTAAGACCATCTTTTGAAGCTGATATAAGTCCAAGTGTTAATTCCAGTAATTCTTTTTTAATATAATGTTTTTTAATGACATTCTCAAAGAATTTTACAACTAGTTCATTCTCAGTAAATGCAAGTTCATTTTCATTGTTTTCTATATTATCCGTTGACTTCCATTCTTTTGCTATTTCAAATGCCAATCTTAAATATAGTGGTGTTTTATCTGTTGCATATCTTAATACTAAATCTTTTTGATCATCTGTTAAAGTTCTATTACAATTGGTTAACCACTCTTCTAGTATAGCTTTATTTGAGTTTTTTAGCACATCTAATGGGTATTTGTTGTTTAAGTGTTGAAGTTGATTATAGTATGAAGTATAATCTTCATTATCACTTTTTTCTTCATCATAAAGACAAGAAAATACAACTTTTATATTTTTAGGTACATAAGATAAAAATATCTCAAGAGAATCAAAGCCATTAAACTGATCAACTGCATCTATAAATAATGTGAGTTTTTTTTCTTTAGTATAGTTTTTAAGTGCCTTTTGAAATTGATTAAAAAACTTTTGATCATCACTTTCTATATCATTTGGTTTGTTTCTAGCATCTTTATCTATTATTTGCCAATAAATATATTCGTATGTATCTCTTGGATTTGTTGTGTGTGCTGTAGTTCCTATAAATCTATATATGATATTACTATTAAACTTTTCTTCATTTTCAACTCTAGTATTTTCTTCTATTTCACACTGATCTAGCTTTTGTAGTTCACATAGTGATCTAGCTACAATAGATGTTTTTCCACTACCTGATTTACCATAGAGTAAGTAGTATTGTTCATCACTATTTATTACAAAGTCCTTTATAGCTTTTATCTCATCATCCCTACCAAGAACTATTTTTGACTTTTCTTCTAAAAATTTATTTTGTTCAAATAATTCAACTTTTAAAGATGAATCATGTTTTTCATTATATGTTTTTATCTCTTTTAAAATATTTCTTCCAAACTCTCTTAGTACTTTAATACAAAAATATTTTAGATCTTCAGATAACTCTGCATACTCCTCACACTCTTTTATAACTTTATTGTAACAATCAATATCAATGTTTGTATTTTTTATAAATGTAAGTTCATCTTTTTTATCATCTAGGTATTGATTTAGTTTTTCAAGTTTAGCTTGAGCATCTGAAGAGTCTTCAATAAGATCTTTATCTTTAGAACCATCTTTAAATTTTCTTGAATAAACTATGGTGTTTGTACTATTTGATTTATATTGCTGTTCCAGCGCAAATCTAATCTCTTGCTCTGTTGCTGATGTATGAAACTGCTTATACAACTCTAAACTCGTTTTTGTTTCATCAATATCCAAAATAGCTTTTTTCAGTATTTTTTCTATGAATCTCCAAATAAGACTTGGTGTTTCTTTTTTGTCTTTTAAAAAATACTTTTGTTGTGTATCATTTGTATCTTGAATATACCATTCTTTCAATAACTTTTTTATAGAAGTATTTTTAAATTTATAGTTGTTTGCTTTTTCAAATTCTTTTTCTAAACTTTCCTTTTTCTTTTTATCTTTTTCTTCTAGAATCTCATTTTCCCATTTTTGCTTAGCTCTTGGAAAATCTTCTTCTAAAAAATTAGAATTTTTAATTTCTTCTAGTATAATATTTGAAAAAATATTTGGCATTATATAACTAGGTAATGGTCCCCAACCATATCTTTGACCTAAAAGTATTAGCAGATTTGGTTTTGGATCAGTTGAGCATCTTTTTACTTCATTTAAACAATACTCCATTGTCTTATTATCTTCACTTGATTCTTCTGTAACACCCCATCTAAGATCTACAGGCTGAAAATAAAAACCTTTTTTTTGGCAAATCTTTTTAAGTCTAGGAAACACAAAATTTTGTAATGTATTTCTCTCCTTTAAAAAGTCTTTAAATGTTGAACTTATAAAAAACTTTATTGTTTTATTTGTCATATTTTATCTATCCCTAATCTCAATTTTCTTAAATATTATTTATACTCTCTGTGAAAATAGATTTTAACGAAATTTTATCTTTTAGCCATACACTATCAATAGTTTCTTTACCTTCATTTTTTTCATCACCGATAAGCTCTTTAACAATTAATTCTACATTATCCCAATTATCTAATAATACTTGTTTTGATAAATCATATAAATGTTCTTGCCACTTGATAATAATCTTATCAATCTTTTGTTTTGTATTTTCACTCAATGTTAATTTGTCATAATTTATTAATCCAAGCTCTTTATCCATACCAAGATTTAATACTGCTTGTTTTATAAGATTAGTAGATTGCTCTATATCAGCACTTGCTCCACTAGATATTCCTAATATATTTGATTGTTTTGTTTTCTCAAAATATATTTCTTCAGCAATCCTTCCTGCATAAGCTGATGCTACTTTACCTATAAAAAGTTGTTTATCCCATCTATGAACTTCTTCATGATTATAAGATACAAATCCTCCAAAATCTGCTCTAGGAGCTATAGTAATTTGCTCAATTGGTATTTTTGGATTCAAACATAAAGATACAATTGCATGACCTGCTTCATGATAAGCAGTTAACATATTTTCAAACTTTGCATCAACTCTTGATTTGTTTAATTTTCCATATCTTACTTCATTAGTTATATTTATTAAAAAATCTAAATCTATTTGTAATTTAGTATTATCAGATAACTCTCTTTTTATTTCTAATTCATATTTAGCTTTTTTAAATATCATCTCAATTTGTGCACCACTCATACCTACAGTATATTTTAAAAACTTATGGGCATCAAGATTATCATCAAAATCATCATCATTTTTAAACATATACGTCAAAAATTCTAATCTTGCTTCTTTTGTAAGTGCAGATATTTCGATATGTTCTTCAATTCTACCTGGTCTTATAATTGCAGGATCAATATTATCTTTTCTATTTGTTGCAGCAATTACAAAAACTGGTTTATGTTTATCATTATTAAATCCATCTAATTCTTCAAGTAAAGTATTTATATTAGTATCATTATTACCTTGCTGTGCACCTCTTGTTCCTATTGCATCTATCTCATCAATAAAAAGTATTGATGGTGCATATTCTCTTGCTTTTTTAAAGATTTCTTTTATTTTCTGAACACCTGTACCTACATAAACTGCTGTCGTCATATCTTTACCTGATGTTGCAATAATTGGTACTTCAACTTGTGCAGCAAAAGCACGTGCAAGTTTTGTTTTACCAGTTCCTGGAGGTCCATATAATAAAATACCTTTAGGAATATTTTTTAATATACTTACTGCTTCTGGATTATTAGATCTTTGTAGTTCTTGAAATTTTTTTATTTTATTTGATATTCTTACAAGCATTTTTTTAGCATCATCATGACCAAAAATATTTGCATTAGGCTCACCGTCAATTTTACCACTAGGAATATCAAGTTCTATTTTTACATCACCATCAAAATCTTGTATATTCTTGATTTTTTCAATTCTTGGATTTACTAAAGTCATCACTATTTTAGTTTTTGTTTTTGTAAATTCTACATCAGTAAATAGTGTTTGTTTCTTATCAATTAACTCTATAAATCTAGTATCATTAAATTGTTCATTTTCAAAACTTTCTACAAAATTCTGCTCTAAAAGTTTTTGAATTTCATTATCTACTTTTATCTCAATTTTACTATATTGAGAAATATCAATATTATTTTCTTGAATATAATCTCGAATAAAATCAAAAAGATCATCACCAATTTTTCCTTTTATACGTCTAGGATCAAAAAATGGAAGATATTTTAAGAAACTAGCTAAAATTGATTCATCACTATAATCTAGTTCAACACCAAACTTTTCATTAATAACATTAAAATATCTAGATATTTCTTTTTTTGACATATTAAAATATGCTTTTAAACCAACTTTATTAAATAATACAATTTTTGATGCACTAAGTCTTGATGTAAGAGGTGGAGTTATAGCTAACATTTCACTATTTCGCTCATGTTTTTCTTTAGCTATTGATTGAAGGATTAAAGACTCTGTTTCTTTTTGATCAGTGATTAATTTTGAATAATCGTTTCTATCATATATATCTTTACCTAAATTTGATGTAAAAATTAAGATACAATTATTTGCTTTAACAATGCTATTATCAAATTTATCTTCTATATATCCTCTATCTAAAAGTCTAAATAAGTCCATTTGCTTTTGAATATGACATTTTTCAATTTCATCAAATACTATAAGTGACTTTGGATTCTCTTCTATAAATTTTGAAAGATCACCTTTTCCAGCTCCAGCCATAGGTGCTGCTAAACCAGTAAGATTAGAAGTATCTTCAGAATACATTGTCATATTAAAAACTTTTGTTACAAATCCAAAATCTTTTAGTATTTTTCCAGTCTCTTCAGAAAGAAATGTTTTACCTGTTGCAGGAGGCCCCACAAAAAATAATATTGCTTTTACAGCATCTTCACGTTCTTCAAAAATAGCTCTACTTATAACATCTTTTACTGATTCTATAGCTATATCTTGATCAAAAATCTTTGAAGCAAGTGTTGTTTTTATCTTTCCCAGTTCTATAAGTTTTTTTGCATTGTCCTGAAAAACATTCGTTTTATCTTTATAGTAAAGTTTAGTAAAAGTATCACTAGTATTGAAACCTTTTGATTTTAAAAAATTAATGAAATCTTTTGTTTTATCTCCAAAAGATATTTTAGGTTTTGTAGCTATTTCATTCAAATCTTCTTCATTTATTAACTGAGTTTGTTTTACTTTCTTTATATTTAAATATTTCCAAACCTCATCTTTTATATGTTCATTTTTAAACTCTAAAGTTTCTAAAGCATTTTTTACATGCTCTATTGTAATTTTATTTGAATTTTCTTTATTAGCAAGATGTTTTGCTGTAAGTAAAATATTTTTCAACTTATGTTTCCTTTTTAATGAAGTTAATTATTATCTATTAAAATGGATATGTCCATTAAATTCAATTACTTCAAATCTATAATTGTATTATTTTTTCTTTCCAAATTTTATTTAATGGCTCATTTGGAAGATTTAGAGCATTTTCTTTTTCAATATTAAACTTTTCTTTTTGATTACTATTCTTCAGTGATAGTAAATAGTCATAATATTCTTTTGCAATAAACTCCATTGTATTTCTATCAGTTTCTGTCATATAAATATTTAGATAATTATCGAACATTTTAGCAGCTGTTTCATAATCATTTTCTAAAATCTTTACTCTTGCTTCATATGGTGTATATCCATTACAACCGGATTTTTCTACTAAATCTTTTTTAGTCTGTATAAAATTAATACCTTTGTATACTAGAGTCTCATCATTTTTAAATTTTTCTAAATATTCTCTAGATTTTTCTAGGTTTTTTGTTTCATAATATAAATCAAAAAACAAAGCATAATTTCCTCTTACAAATCTTCGTGCACTAAAACTTTCAAATCTATATTTCCAAAAATGTTGAAAAGCTTCATTTAATACATTCTCAATATAATCATACTCATCGAAATATACAAATCTTATTTGAGCAAGTTTTACCATACTCATATATTTACTTGTATCATTACCAACATCAATAGCGGCATCGATACTTTTTTGCATAGATTTTACTCCTTTTTCAGGTTCTGCACTTAAATATGATATAGTTCCCATATCATAATATATAGTTGATTGTTCTAACTTATTTAAATTATCAATATCTCCACTAATAATTAGTTCATCGTATATTTCTGATGCTTCTTTAAGCTTTGCATCACGTCTAAGTAAATTTGCTTTTCTTACTTTAAATGCAATAATAAAAGAGTTTAAAATATCATTCTGATTGATATATTTAATTGCGATATTTTGATTTGTAACTTTTTCTAAAAATGCATTGTAAAAAGAGATATCTGTTTGAAACATAAACTTTGCATGAATATCCTCTACATTTATTATCTCACTTCTAGTATCTTTTATTTTTTCACATAAATAAGAAATTAATTTAAAAGAAACTATTTCTACAAGTTCACCCTTATAATTTTTCTCAATTCTCTCATTTGTTAAAATACTTTTTAAAATAAAAACAATATCATCTAACATATTTTCTTTTTGAGATTCTTTTACCTTTAAATCAATAAAGTCAACACTATAAAGTTCTAAAAACTTAGAATATGAATTGCTCTGAATACAATGATATGGTAGCTCTGATAGCTTTCTTAGATTTACTTTGTCATTTTTATCATATATTGTTGGTTGATTCCAAAAATATTCAAGTAGATTTACATGATAAAACTCTTTATTTATTATATAGTAATAATCTCTTGCACTCTCTTTAATTTTTCTATGATAAAAGCTTATCAATGATTCACCATCAAATTCTACAAAGGTAAAATATTTTAGTAAATCATAGTATAGTCTTGACCATACTGCTGATGGCAATTTATCTGTACCTGTAGTTGGTAGTTTATGATAAGGATTTGATATATCTTGCATTATAATATGATCAGAAGAAAGTATCTCAACTATCTCATTTTCACTAAGACCATTTTTAGATGCACCTATATACCCTATTGTATGTTCTAATAACATATTTGCATGATGTTGTTTTACTACAAGGTTTTTAAAATATGTTCTGATAGAGCCTATTAGAGTTTCATCATTTAAATCTTTATAATTTTCATCATATGATTTCCATAATAAAGCCTGATCAAATATAATTTTTAAATACAAAGGTAAACCATTATTTTTAAATAAGTTTAATATATGATTTAATTGATTTGATGTAAGCTTTTTATTATTTGTTACTAACCATGAATCTATTATCGACTTCCCATCGTCAAGGTTTAGTTTCTCAATTTGATACATATTATCTTTTTGAACTTTAGTTTTTAATACATTAAAATATTCGCCATAATCCAAACCATTTTCATCTTTTGAAGGTAATGTAGAGACTATCATCTTGATATTTTTAGGAAGTTCTTCTTCTATCCATTCTAATGAGTTCTTTGTTTCAAATTGATCTAGAGCATCTATTATAATTACAAGTTTTTTTGAAGATTTATCAGAATATTGATTTAATGAACTTATAAATCTATTTATAGTTTCACTATAGTCTTTAGAAGACTCTTTTGTTTCTTCATCTAATCTTTGATATATTTCAACAATTAAGTTATCTAAGAATAACTTAGGTTGAGAAGATATTTCACTAATACCAACAAACCTATAAAGTAAATCTATATTATCATCTTTTTTATTTTCTAAAGAAGTGATAAGTTTAGAGATGAATGCTGATTTTCCTACTCCTGATTCTCCATATATAACTAATGGTGAAACATCATCACTATCTACATATTTATCTACACTGTTTAATATGTCTTCACGACCTATAAATATTTTAGATCTATCTATTTTAAACTTCTCGTGAATCTTGTCTTCTAAATCTACTACATGGTCAGATAATCTTTTTATCTCATTTAATATCTTTTCTTTTAAAAACTTTTTAACTTCTATAGCATAATCTTCAAGATACTCTTTATCAGGCTTTAGAGTATCTTCTTTTTTTATTAGTTTTGCATTTAGTTCTTTATACTCTACGATTGGTTCTTTGCAATTTTTAAGTCTATTTTTTAAATTATCAAGTCTAGCTTGATCATCTTCAAGAAATAATGAATCATTTATCTCAGTTATATTTTTTATATTTCTTGTCATACAAAGTACACTATCATCTGCATTTTGTATTTTTTGTGCAGAATCTAATACACCTTTTATAATCTCTTGCTCTGTAGCTGATTTTCCTATATGTAAGTTGTTTGGAAATACTTCTTTATATTTTATGATGATACTTGTTATTTGAGCTTCTATACGCTCAAACCATTCATTCTCGTTACCCTCACCTAATACTAAATCTATAGGTTGAAGTATAAATTTAGATGGAATACTATTCTCATCTTTTTTATACCAAGTAGAAAGTAGTTTTTGTTCATTACTTTTAGCTTTATTAAAAAGTTCTTCATAATATTTATCTTCTATTTCTGCTGGAGATGGAATCCATCCATATCGATTTCCAAGCATTATTAGGAAATTTGGTCTAGGATAATTAAATACTTTTTCTACTTCATTTATGCAAATTTCCATAGCCTTATGGTCAAGGCCAGCTTCATTACTTACTCCCCATCTTAAGTCTATTGGCTCAAAATTATACCCATATGATTTACAAAAAGTTTTTATATATGGAAATACTTCATTTTGTAGGATATTTCTTTCTTCTTGTAAATCACTAAATGTTGAACTTATGAATAATCTAAATGTCTTGTTTTGCATACACCTTCTCCTTATATTTTTCTAATCAAAATACAAATATAACTCTGTATTTTCATTAAACAATAGTTGTTCAACAAGTATTACTAAAGATTTAATTTTCTTTACCAAATAATTCTCATCTAAACTACTTAGAAGCTTTTGATATTGATCTATCTTCTTTTTAAAGTTTTCATACTCTTGATTTTCTAATACCACTTTTGATTCATTATTTAAATCTATTACTAATGATTTATTTACATTTCTCAATATATATTCTTCATCATTAAAACCATTCCAATTATTTAGTGTTAAAAAACTAAATAAACTAGGTAAACTATGCTGATCAAACATATTTATTTCTGCTTGAATATCTGAAATATTGAGTCTGTATTCAATTTCTGTGAAATTATTTTGATCATCTTTTAGAACAACACATAAATCTAAACCCATTTATTTCTCACTAGAAACCATATCATTAATTTCCTTTTTTATCTTTTTATATTCTTCTCTAGTTCTTTTTAATTCTTCATCTAAGTCCATCATATGATTATTTTTTTCTAGTTGAGATCTAATATTAGTACCTTTTAGTATTACTTCTTCTAAATCTTTAATCAAACTTCCTAAACTTAGTATATTATCATCAAATATTTCCCAAGGCTTTAAAACATCATACTTTTTCAAAAGAACATCAAGATCATCAAACTTTTTAATAGTGTCACTCTTACTATGAACTAAAAAGTATACTTCACTGGAAGTACTAATATGAAGTTCTAAATTATATTGTTTTAAAATATTTTTCAACTGTTTTATAGCACTTGTTTTAGAGACTATTTTCTTTTCAATATTATTCAATAATTCCTGATATTCAAATTCTAATTTAGTTAGATTAGAATTTAATCTAGAACTCTCTGTTTTAGCTTCATTATCATCAATTTCAGCTCTTTCAAGTTGTAATGTTAAATCAAAAAGTAATCCATCAGTTCTTAATTTTAAAGAGTCGTACTCTTCTTTTTTTTGTAATAGTAATTCCTGAATTTTGAGATCATTTAATTCAAAATGTTCATATATATCTTTTTTTATAGTTTCTTTATCTTCTGTATAATAGTCATCTACTATTCTACAAAGTACATATAAATCACCATCTAATTGGCTAGTATCAAATACTTCTTCATATTCTTTTTTATAATAGTCAATAGTTTCTGTTGATAATATTTGATCTCTTGGTTTAATACCTTCTGCAAAATGCTTTTCAACCAATTCACAACATTTTAAATATTTTTGATAATCATCCATATTTTATCTTTTTCATAAAGTAACCTCTGTAATATTTATTAATTTAAAATCCAATCTATTTCAAAATTAGGATTAGTAGTTTTAATACCCCTAAATAATTTAAATTCTCTAGTCTTAATACTATTAGTTTGTTTAGATTTTAATTTCAAGCTCTCCATCGTATCACTTGTAATATCATTATAAACAGCATTAAATTTAAAATAAGATTCTAAAATCATTGCTTTTAGATAATAAACATAGTTTTCATATTTACTGTTTTCAAGAATTGTTAAACTTTCATATATTAATTTAATCTCTTCGTGATTTAAGTCTTTTAGAGATTTCATTGACATCATAATAATAGTTTTATATAATTTAACATCATCATTGTAATCCTCAGCTAATAAACTATTTTTATCAATCATTTCTAATGAAGTATTAAAATTTTGAGCTTTAATATTTTTTTCTATTTCTTTCAAAATTTCTAAATTTGCTTCTTCTAGAGCTTTTCTGTAATCGTCAATTGTAGAAGTTAAATAATTATCATCAGTCAAAAGTTCTTTTAATAAATTAACTAACTGTTTAGATGCTAACTCTTTAGAATTTCTATAAAAATCTATATAATTTCCAAGTCTTTCAAACTGTACATCAGAAGTAGGATACCGTACAGTTTCATCCAGCATAATTGGTATTATATATTTTTTTTCACGTCTTGCCACAGTCACTTCAGTTAAAACATACTCTGATATATCCTTGTCATTTATTCCATATGGTCTAGTGTGTTTAGATAAAAAAACTATAAATATTTTTGCTTTTTTAATAGCTGGTATGATCACTTTATTGTGATCTTCACCAGCTTTTATATCTCTTGGAGCAAACCAATATGATATAAATTCTTTGTCAAGGGATTCAAGTACATATTTTACAATATTTTTGTCTCTTGTAGTATACGATATAAATAAATCATCACTCATATTTATCTCTAGTTTTTAAATTTATTTACATGTTTTCTAATATTCTGAATTGACTTATTCACTTCTTCATCTGAGAAATTATCATTTTCATTTAGATTACTACTTTGTTTAATTGCTTGAATTTGTAAATCAACATCTTTTAAATCGTTTGTTCTCTCTTCTTCATTATCATAATCATCATTTTGAATTTCTAATTTTTCATTTTCTAATTCTAATATTTTTTCGTCATTATTATTATCTGATTTTTGATTTAAAATTTTTACAGTTTCATCACTAAAAATAGTAAAATCTATTTTATCTCCACTTGAAACTTTTAAAGATATCTCTGTAGCTATAGACTTAGTAGATGTTAGTAAAGTTCTTTCAACTTCTTTTTTAGAAATTGTAGTTACATCTTTATAATAGAAAGATTCAGCTTCTTTAGTTGTAAACTCATCTAAAATAAAGTCATAATGACAACTAAATATATCAATTTTTTCTTTTGTTAAAAATATAAATTGTAGATATTGAACAGCAAATGAAATTGTCCCATTGTCTACTCTCCAGAATGAATTTAAGTTATGTTCTTTAATTCTATTAGAAATTTTACCTTGTAACATAGATCCATCATTTAAAATAATTGGTTTTTTATCTTCATGAACAATATCATCTTCAACTAAACCACAATATTTTAGTGCATTTTTATAAATATGATTATTTATTTTTTCATTTATGATTTCACTAACTCTAGAACCTGTGTATAAAGTTGGTTCAGATAGAAATGGAACTTGTTTCATAATATCTCTTCTAAATTTTTTTACATCACTTATAAAATCATTCATTTCTGGGTAAAATACATTTATAGTTTTTACTTCATTTTTTAAAACATCAATTCTCTTTTCTAAAAGTGATATCTCATTTTTTTTAGTTGAATAATTCATGAAAATCATAACAGATGCTATAATAATAGCAAATCCCCATCCACTAACTCCAAAACCAATACCTAAAGCAGCTACAAAAGAAACCAATCCAAATATCATAAGATTACTTGCAGATGATTTTAAAGAAGCTAAACTCTTTTCTTTTTCAGAAATCTCTTCACCTATCTTTTCAGTAGAATCATTTAATAATTCTTTGTACTTCTTTGTTTCGAACTCTTCATCTATTAGTATTGATTTTATACTGTAAAAATCAGGTCTATTAAAAAAATTCCATAAAAATGTTTTATTGCTATCTTCGAAATTTAGTTTTTTAAATACATCTTCATGTTTAGGTATAAATGTTCTTTCATAGGGATTATTTCTATGCGAATAAAACTCTATTCTATTCTTATTTTGTTTTTTATCATCAAGTTCTGTTTTTGCTTCAATAAAATCTTTAAAACTTTCAATTGTTTCATAATCTTGTGGATTATAACTTGAAATTAATTCACCTTTAGAATCGGTGATATTTAAAATATCTTTATTTGTTAAAATTATTAGTTCTTGATTTTTAGTTTCAATTACATGTTCAAATTCAAATTGATAATTTTTGAATTCTTTAATCAAAGTACCAGAATTATTCCAAAGCTTTATTTTATCTTCATAGTCTGATGTTAACAGTTTATTACTCAATACTTTTATATCATAAATGAAGCTTTTTTGATCTTTTAATTTATAGACAGAATTTCCATTATTTATGTTGTACATATTTAAGCTATTTGATGTTTCGATTTGTAGAATTCTTTCACCTAATCGAAATTTATTAACAGAATCAATTCCATCATCAATCATATAAATTTCATTCCCATTTAAATCAGTTAAAATTAAAGACTCATTTTTAGAAATAGTTAAAATATTATTTTTAAAAATTTCAATACACAAAAATTCTTTGTCTTGTTGTGTTTCAATTGTATTTATTTTCTTACCTGAAATATCATATATTTCTAATAATTTATTTTCATTCCAAATCAAAATAGTATTTTCATTGATTTCTAATATATCAACTATTTTATCTGTAGTTTTTATAGTTATTAAATCTTTCTTTTTTTCATTAATTATATTCTCAGATATATGTTCAATTGTAAATTTTGACTTACCTTTTTCCCATTTAACTTTAATATCACTTGCAATTTCTAAATACTTAAACTCTTTTTCTTTTTTTTCCATATTTTTATATTTCCCCTTTTTTATATTTGTTATTTTTATCCATTAACTAAGTTCCACCCTTTTTTAATATTCTTCTCTTTAAACTCTTCACAAATATTTTGGAGTTGTTCTAAAGAGTTTGAAACTCTAATGTCTTTACTAATCATCTCTTTTCTAGTAGCACTAAAATTTACATATACAAAAGTATAAGCAAAGTAATTTGGATCTAAATCTTCTTTATTTGTTTTAAAAATTATAAATTTTTGAATAGCTGTTTTTCCTTTAGATACTTTTGTAAAAATCTCTTTTTGAACAATTTCACTTTTTGGAAGTTCTTTATTTTGAGTTTCTTGATTTATATATTTTAAATCACTAAGTTGTCTAAAACCTGTATCTTCAAAACAAGCTTCTTTGTCTTCTCTAATTCTTGAAATTCTAGGATGAATTAAACTTGCTCCATTTACTTGTTTTAGAAATCTATAACCTTCATTTTTATCAAATTCTAATAATGATGATTTTACAAAACCATCTTTTTTTTCAACAATAATATCATTTATATCTACTTCAACTACAATTTTTGGCTCTATTAGTCTAAACGCCAAACCATCACTATCAGTTGAAATATATTTTGACTCTTTTACTAAAGGATTTAATTTATCAAATAATTCAACTCTTTCATTTTCATCTAAACCTGTTCCTACTCGCCCTATTTCTTGAATAGTTCCATCTTCATGCATAAGACCTATTAAAAGTACATTTATTCTATTTTCTTTATTTCTAACTGTATAACCTAAAACTACACAATCAATACTATGAATGGGTTTTATTTTATAATCAAGCTTACTATCACTTCTTACAACTAAACCTTCTGAATTTTCTTCTTTTACCCACAAGTTAAATATCTCTTTTATCTCATTTTTTGATTCACATTTTTGATATCTTACTGGGTTTAATTTTTCTTGATCAAATATATTTTGAAGCTTTGAAATATTTTCTTCATAATCATCAAATTTCTCACCATCAAGTTCTATTAATTCAAATGGAGAAATTTCTATAATCTCCTCATTTTGAGCTAACGCACTTAAAACATCATATATTCTTGATCTTTGGTTACTTTCATTTACATGAAGCTCAACCATACACTCTAAAGATTTAATCTTTTTACTTTTCAGTAAATCATCTATCTCTTTTAATATTTTCAAATCATCTTTTATATTTCCAGAACTATTTACAAAAACAGATTTTTTACCATCAAATTTTAAAATATTAAATTCACCATCTACTTTTCTAGTTACATGAAAAGTTTCACCAAATACTTTAGTATCTATATCAATACCACAAATAGAAACTAAACTATTAGATAGTTTTCTTTTTTGCTCTTTCGCTTTAGCTATTAATTCTTTCATATTCCGTCTTCACCAATATAAGTTGGAATATCTTCTTTATCTTTGTAAGCCATTATTGAATTTGTAAGCTTTGTATATACTAAGTAAACATTCATATTGTATTTCCTATTTTGTAAATTCTTTTAATTCTAAATTTGTTAAGTGAAGAATCAAAATATATTTATCATCTTTAACCCTACCTTCTAAAAATGCTCTATATGATTTTCCACCATTTGATAAAACTATAGGTTCATTTCCTTTTTTCCCACCACCTACAAACATCAAAGAGTTTTTGTCATCAAGTTTTTTTGCCATGTCATATAAAAAATCGTATGTCAGTCCATTTGTATGATGTAGCTGATAATGTTTTGCAAAAACAAACTTTTTTACTGCTTCATTTTTATCAATAAATTTTCCACTCCATCTTATAGGTAATCCATCTTGAGAGATATTTGATTGACTTGCGATATACTCACTTTTACTTTTTTCATTACCATCTATATCTTTTACAACTTCTTGAATGTCAACACTAAAAACTAATTGTGAATCCTTATCAACAAAAACTTTGTTTGTAGAATCTAATTTAGCTCCAAAAAGTTCATAGTCTATTTCAGGATCATCTTGAAGCATAGCTTCTATAAGTGAGTTATCACTTCCATATTTTTTTAAAAGAAACTCTTCACTAGTATCTAAAGTACCTTTTAGAATCTTTATATTTGTTCTTTCTCTTCCATCTTTTGTTTTGTAAAAAACTTTTGCTTTTGTTGGTTTTGCTTCAAATCCTACAAAAGAGTCTCTTTTTTGATCATTTGCTAAATATATTTCTCTCATCACATCATCCCAAAATCAAATTCATCTTCTTCTACATCATCTTCTGATTCATCAATCTGACTTATTTCATCTAAACCTATGAATTCAAACTCAATCTTCTTTCCAACTAACACAAAAAGTTCCCCATCATTTTCAATGATAAATGCAGGATCACCTTCATAGTCAGCTCTATAGTTGAACTCAAAAGTATAAATCTCATCAGAGTTTTTGATATATTCTACAAACTCAGGAGTGTTTTCTTCACCTTGTAAAGAGTAAACTGAAGTAATGTTATGACTTAGATACTCTTCTGCGCTAATACTACTTGTCAAGTCAATAGGAGTATCAAAACTTGAAGGTACTATTTCAACTTCTTTGTTTTCACCATTTACAGCAACTAATTCACTTTTATCAAGCCACTTACCATCACTATCTATACTTCCAAGTGCAATTGAGCCTTTAGGTAAGATAAGATTATATTCACTAGAAATAGAAACCGTTGAACACAAATTTCCATCACTATCTAAGACTTCTTTTTCTTTTGAACCATAAAGTTTTTTTCGCTCTAGCTTTAATGGTTCAAGAGCGTATTCTTTTTCTTTTATTTTAAATATTAGTTTTTTTGCCATTTAATATTTCCTAATTTTCTTTTATAAATATTTTCTCAAATATTTCAAATTTTTCTCTTGTTAATTGATCATCTGAATCTCTTAAAGATAAATAATCTTCATATTCTTTTTGGAGTTGTTCATCATAATCATCAGGAAATTTATCTTTTAATTTTTCTATCCAATCTTTTGCTAATATTTCTAAACCTGATATTTCTTCTTTTAATCTTGATTTTGCTTGATAATATTTAACAAATGGATAAATAAAAACTGATAATTTTTCACTACTTTCAATCATATCCATATTTAATATTTCAAAATACTCTTGAAAATATCCTGAAGACAATTTAAACTCTTTTAGTTTTAAGTAAGAATCAGCAATCTGAATTAGCTTAGTTATATATGCCTCAGTTGGACTAGTTATATCAATAAAACGTTCAAGATATTTTATATATAACTTTTCAAGTTCCAACCACTCTGTCATTAATTCTGTAGATGTTTCATACATTTCTAATTCATAATACGCATCACATAAATAACACAAATAATCTTTATAAATTTTAGACCATTTTCCTGAATTTTTTTCTAATTCTATTTTGATAAGATTAATAGCTTCTTGCCAATAAGAAACTGATTTTTCATATTGATTATTATTGAAACATAAAATAGCTAATCTATTTAAACTTTCTGTGTAGGCTTCTAATATGAATATCCTAGGATTTATTTTATAAGCTTCTCTTAGTAAATCTAACTCTTTTTCGTATTCACTCATTTTTTCAAACCAGTCCGCAAAACCAACTAACGTCCTCGAGTAATCTTCTAACCATATTTCTGGATATCTTTTATGAATCTTTTTTAATTCTACTAATATTAAATCTATTTCTTTATTTATTTGAGTTTTATGCTTAAGAAGTGAATTAACCACTCCATCAATTAATGAGGTATCCATAGTTTTAACAATTTGGTTAAAACCATCCTCTACTTCTTTTTTACTAAAAGCGGATTTATGAATATGGATTAAATTATTTAAACTTTCTAAATAAACTTTTATCCATCTTTCATTGTTATTAGAGTAAACCTCTTTTATAATTTCTAAAGATTTTATCCCCTTTTCTATTGATTCATCATATTGATTAAGATCCCTTAAAATATCCGCTAAATTATTTAAACAATTTACATAATATTCTATCCATCTTTCTGGGTTTTTTTTATAAGCCTCTTTTAAAATTTCGAAAGCTTCTTTTTGTAATTTTAAAGATTCTTTTTGTTCTGTCGCTGCTTTAGATAAAGCAAAATTCATTAAACTAATTAGATAGTCTTCCAACCAAGTTTCTGGATCTTTCTCATAAACCTCTTTTAATATATCAAAAGCTTCCTTTCTAAGGTTTTCTGACAAATCAAAAGAACATAATGCCTCGTAAGAAACAGATAAATTAACTAAATTAGTTGTGTAAACTTTTATCCATCTTTCTGGGTTTTTTTCATAGGCTTTTTTGATTATTTTTAATAACCTTTTCCCTAATATTACAGCTTTATTTCTTTGTCCGACAATATTATTCAAAAAATTAATTAATTGATTTTCAATTTCTACGTAATATTCTAACCATCTTTCTGGGTTTTTTTCATAGGCAATTTTTAGTATCTCTAATGCCTCATTTTGGAGTATTAAAGCTTCATCCAGTTGGCTAACATTTTTTAAAGTAAGAGCTACATTATTTAAACTTCTTGTATAATCTTTTAACCATCTCTCTGGATTTTTACTATATAAATCTTTTGAAATATAATAATAACTTTTAAGATAATATGAAGCTAATTTAGTTTTATTTACTTGAGTATATTCAAATCCACTTTTATTAAAGATACTTAATAATTCTTTTTTATAATATTCATTATTTATTTGATTAATTAAATCATTACAATATTTAAATAACATTGAATTATCATTTGGTAAGTATTCAAACTCATACTTTATATGATAATCTTTTAACACCTCAATATAAAGTTTTCCCCACCTGTTTGAATCAAATGGCTTATTCTGATGTTCAACAATCAACTTTTGAAGAAGTTCTATTAAATGTTCATGAGTTTTTTGTATATCTTCTTGGTTTTCAATAACCTTATTAAACTCCCTATGAAAAAATCTCATAGTCTCTTGACCATCTTTTTCTTCTAACTTTAAAAACTCTTTTATTTGTGTATGCAATCTTGCCCATATTACTATTGGCAATTCTGGATTCTCTTTTTTGTGATGTTTATCTGATGCTATTTTTTCTATAAACTTTTTATCAGTATTTAGTATCTCTAATAGTTCTGATTCAGATAATCCATCACTTAAGTATAAGTATGAGAATACTTTTTTTACTAATTCTTTATCATGGTGATAAAATTCTGATAAATTATCTATATACTCTTGAATTATATCTTGTTGAGTGGAAGCTAGTTTTTGTCCATTTGGATCTTTATCAATAGTTTTATCACTTGATTTCCAGTGTATTAATTCTTGTGCTGCTACACTTAAATACAGTGGAGTATTTATATCTTTATAAATATCTAAAAGATAATCCATTTGAGATGGTGTTATTTTTCTATCATATCTTTTTAAGATTTTATCTACTAACTCTTCTGCGTTAGTAAATGGTTCTAATTTATAAAGATTATCTGTTTTTGTTTTAAGACTTTTAAAATACTCTGTATCTTCTTTATACTTTTCATCTTCAAGTGCTGAAATTACTATTTTTAAGTTTGATGGTAATTCATTTGGCAACCAAATAAATTCATCTTCTGTTGTTAGTTGATCTACTGCATCTATATAGATTACTTTTTCTTCTTTAATATTTCTAAAGTGATCATTTATTCTGTAATAAAACTTTTCTAATGGTTCTGGTTTATCTTGTCCTGTAGCTTCATCTTTTACGGTTCTTATTTCTTCAGCTATTCCAAACTCTTTTAATATTGAAATTAAAAGTTGTGGAGATGTTGTAATACTTGAACTTGCTCCTACAAATCTATAAACTACTTTATCTTTTGAACTAAAATATAGTTTTTTCTTAGTAAATATTTTAACAATTGATCTAAAAAAAGAGTATTTTAATTTATCTTTACCTTCTTGTTTTATAGTTTCATCTATAGCTTTTGCCATAAGAGATGACTTTCCAAGACCTGATCTTCCATATACTACTAATGCTTGATTTTTATCTTTATTGTCATTATTTAGATATTCATCTATAGCCTTTAAAGCATTTGTTCTTGATCCATCTAGGAAGTCTTTTAGTTTATCATCTTTAAATCTTTCTTGTTCAAATTGATCTAGTTCTTCTTGCGTATAGTTAGATGTTTTTATTAGTTCAATATGTTTATTAATTGATTTTTTTAGGTATTCAGTCATTTCTGATACGAAGTTTTTTTCTGTATCTTTTAGTTCTTTATCTTCTAATTCTTTATAAAAGTAGTCTAATTTATCATTTTCATCTAATTTTACATTTGTTAATTCAGCATCTACACTAAAAATATTATCTTTGTCTAATGCTTTTTGCAGTTCCCCTTTTTTATTTTTACTACCTTTTATAATTTCAACATTAGTTAAATCTTTATCTATTAAGTTTTCCTTTAATCCATCATTATCTAGAGATTTTATATTTCTAATATAAGCGTATACATTTTCAAAGTCATCTGTTTCTAGTTTTGGATTATCTTTTAATCTTTGGGTTTGTGTAGTTGTTGGGTGAAGGTATTTAAAAATACCTTCTATTATTTCAGCTTCTGTTGCGCTTGCTGTGTATTTCTTTTTTTGTTCATTATTTAGATTTGAGTTTTTTACAGCTGTTTGAAGAATTTCAAGAAATTTATTATTTATTGGTTTCCAATTTTGTCTATTAGTATAATCTATACCATCATGACTCTTTTTAGAATCTTTTCTTTCTTGTAAGATATAAGAAGCTGGTATTTGATTTTCATCTAATACATACCAAGTATTTAGAAGTTCTTTTTCTTTTTCATCTTTTACTTCGTTTTGAATAGTTTCAAACTCTTCTTTTTCAATTGCATAAGGAAGGATTACAGTTCCATATCTATCACCCATCATAATTAAGAAGTTTGGGTGAGGATTTATCTTTGAAGCTTTTACTTCTTCAAGGCACAGTTCTAAAGTTTTTTGATTATTACT